>PDWJ01002485.1_pt1 | contig 24494 bp, 22 predicted proteins | sample 1430881 | NCBI WGS metagenome assembly PDWJ01 (sample SAMN01162460, study PRJNA174530) | Oral metagenome, whole genome shotgun sequencing project. | biome: Marine environment; feature: Marine mammal; material: Swab sample of the gingival sulcus; isolation source: swab sample of gingival sulcus...
CCGGCATCCCTTTGGAGAAGAGATGATTTCAGACATCTCGCCTTCTTCATACGCTTCAAGTCTGGGGCAGTTATCATGGATGTTTTCACCGAAAAACAGAGTGGGGCGACCGGCGTCGTCCAGCTCGGGAATTCCCTTTTCCAGGAGATGGGCAATGGAAAGCACGATCCAGTCGGGGTGGGGCGGACAGCCAGGAATATTTACGACCGGGGTTTTGATCCCTTCCTGCTTGAAAAAATCCATCACACCGGTAGCACCGGTGACGTTACCTTTTGCAGCAGGGATACCGCCATACGCGGCACAGGTGCCTATGGCCAGCACAGAACCTGCCTGGGGGGCCAGTTCTTTGAGCAGGGCCATCATGGAATATTCTTTGTGGTGGTAGTCGCCCACAATACAGTATTTTCCGTTTTCAGCCGTGGGGATAGCGCCCTCTACCGCAATGGAAAATTTACCCTTGTACTCTTTGGCAATGGCAAACAGGTTCCCAAGGGCATCCTTGCCTTCACTGGCCATGACTGTGGGATGGTATTGCAGGCTGATGATTTTAAGCAGGACGTCTGCAATGGGGGGGGATGTGGAATTGAGTAGGCTGACAGAACAGCCGGTACAGCCCTGCCCTTGAAGCCAGACCACCGGATGGCGTTTCAAACCTTTTTCAAGGGCATGGATGAACGTGGGGTTCACCACCTGGGAAATACCAATACCAGCCGCTGTTCCGGTTACGGCCTTTAGAAAACTTCGCCGGGTTACTCCAGATGTGTTGGGCGGCGCTTCGGTCAGCGCTTGTTTGTCTTTCACGGGCACCTCCTTGATGCGATTTAATTTAAAATCCCTATTTGTGTTTTAACGTCCCGGGGCCATCGGGACGGTTCGGGGTGTTACTAAATTGTGCACTATTATTTTTTACAAAATGGTGAAATAAATACCTTAATAATTACTAATTGTCAATAAAAATATAAATGGTTTTTATGGTGAAATTCATGGGCCTTATAGGTTAAAAATGGAGTTATCTTACTAAAATCATTTTGTTTTTTGTGTTAACAAAACAAGTGATAAAATTGAATTGAAATTAAAATGGATAAACCATTAAACCCTATCTGTAAAAAACGCTGACCCTGGGTTACATTTTTTTTTATATGAAAGTCCGATGCAAACCCATTCGGTTCTTTCTATATTTGTTGTGGGCGAACCAAGGTGAAAAACCAGGCCCGCCCGTGGCGGTTAAAACCAGGTCCGCCCGTGGCGGTTATATGAAAGTCCCAGTAACTTACTGAATGACTTTCTTGTTTTGTTGTGGGCCAACGCCTGCGATGAGATAGACCAGAGGCGGCCCGTGGCCGTTATACAACATGTGGGGAAACAATACCTTGATTTGCCGGCGGAATCGGCATAAAATCCAATCCAACCGCTCAATGTTCATAAGAAAGTTATGCTATGACAAAAGAGAAAGAAATGAAGGAATTGCGAGGCGACATCAGACAGGCGGCAGCTGACGGGGCGAGTATTGAATTTCAGCCCGCTGAAAAGGCCATGGTGTATCAGTTTGGGCTCCGGGATTGGTCTGAAAAGGGGGTGGGGATCTTGGTGCGCAATGATTCCAAGGTGCTTGACTTAATTAAAGTGGGGCAAGTGATTTCTGTTACGATCCATAATCCCGGTGGGCCTATCAGCAGCGATCCGTTTGATGCTGAGATCCGGCATATTTCAGATCCGAAGGATGGCCGCCACCCCGGCCATAAAATTGTTGGATTAAGTATTTTGCCTAAATCTTGAATCCTTTAAGCAACGGAAAACCTCCCATCTGATTGTCTTTTGCCGCCATTGGGTGCCTTGATGGCAACTTACAATCCGGCGCATCTTGATTGATTGTTGCTTTATTTTTTATTTAAAATCAGTAAGTTAAAAAATATGCGCAACTTCGAATATTGAAATAAAAATAAAAGTTTGCCTAGATAAACTCAAGACCGAGGAATGGCGTTTCACTGATGTAAGGTTTTTGCCCTGCCTTTGTTGATGATTTTCCCCGCTACCCGAGCTGTGGGACAGCCTCTTTTGAAAGGCCAAGAGAGGCGATGATTTCCGTGGAGAATTTCTCGGGATTGAAAAGTTTCTCCCTGGAAATGCCCGCCTCCTTTGCAATCTGGATCATTCCCTTTGCTCTTGCCGCCGTCTGCATGGCATGAGCCAATTCTTTTGGCCCGGCACTTGCGGCATCGGCAAGAAACAGGCGAATGTCTTCATCTGTTTCAAGATATTTTGCGGCATCAAAAGGGTTGATTTCAAGGTCCATGATTTTTTCTTCCAATTCTGGCATCAACTTAAAACCAAGGGCGTTTGTTATTTTAACAACAGTATCGAATCGGGGGGTACTTTCTGGCCGGAGGGTTTTGTACAGACTTGTTCTGGTAAGCCCTGTTTCCTTGGAAATATAAGCAACTCCTTTGGCACGAGCGGCAGTTTTCAAGGCATGAAGGAAATCTTCTTCTGTGCCATCTTCTATCGCAGCTTTCAGAAAACCCCGGATATCCTCATCGGTTTTGAGGTAATCCGCCACATCAAATTCGGAGACTTCAAAGTCTTCTTTTAGAAGACCGAGTTCTTTTGCTTCTTTATCCATGATTTATTCCTCCAATGTGGACAAAAGTTTTATTGCCCGTTTAATGTCTTTATCCTGGCTGGATTTGTCTCCCCCCGCTACAAGGAAAACAACTTCGTTATTCTGGATGGTGTAGTAAATTCGATACCCAGAGCCAAAAAAGAAACGCAATTCAAACAAATCAGTAGAAATCTGCTTGTGGTCTCGAAAGGAGCCATTGCCCACAGCATCAAGACGGGCATATATCGCCAAAATCAGCGGCGCGGCTTTTTGCGGCCGCTGCATTTTTTTGTTGGGCGATTTTTTACTCGTTCCTTATTCCCGTAAGAGATATAACACGATCTTTAAAGTCTTGGTATTCTTCACCTTCCCCCTGCTTGAGTGATGATAAGCGGTAGAATGTATTGGTGGACGGTGATTCACGACTTGCCATTTCCATATCGATTCGATCAACGTTCACCACTGTCCAACATTCAACGTAACCGGCTGATCGTGCCTTTTGATGGCTTTTCTCCGCCTCTCCAACCCGATTGTGAATATTGGAGAAGTCTGTCCCGCCTTTCACTTCAATTGCAATAATATTTCTATATTTGCCTTTACTAAACTCCTCACGGATAACAATATCAGGGTCAGGAGCAAACTCAATCAGCACAATTCTTCCAGCAGCGTTTTTAATCTCTATTTTGCTTGCACTTGATGAGTTTGCAGCATGTTCAACAATGTCATGAATTGCTTGGAAGACATCAACAATACCAGCAACACCTTTTTTGACGTTTGCACCACCTCGAAGCTGTGGGCCAACTGTTAACAAAGTTAAGTCATCAAGCAGCTCTTTTCTGATCCTATCAACGCCAATACCATCAATAAGAGAAATAGCACTTTCAATAAGGCCTCTACATAATTCTGGCAAAGCATCAGCATTCTTTTCTGTGAGAATGCCTTTAACTTCCATTGACTTAAAACCTGATACGCCAAATTTTGTTGTATAGAATTCTTTCTGACTGAAACCAAGTAATAAGCGATAATATCCCAGAATGTAAGGGTTAGCTTCTAATAAACTAGGGACAGGAAATACCAACTCTCCGCGTAGGCCGTGCTTGGCTAACGCTTTAAGACTGGACTGAGGAACATAGCTTGAAAGTTCTTTGTCAAGCTTAGAAAGATCAATGTCGTCAACAGTCTTGCTTAGTGCATCTTGAAGATAAAGGCTACGGATTTGACCAAGAGCAAAAGAAAAATCAATTTGAAGTTCTGGTATCGGAATATTTATTTTTAACATTATACAGCCACCTTTATTATTGCTTCCGTAGTGATGAGTCTATTTGCAGCCATTGCAACATATTCAGGATGAAGTTCTATTCCGACATATTTCCTTTGATACTCTGCGCAGACTACTCCAACAGTTCCAGAACCAAAAAACGGATCAAGTACATAATCACCTGGCTGGGTAGATGCTAAGATACAAGGTTCAATTAGTTTTGGTGGGAAGGTGGCAAAATGGGCATCTGCAAAAGCCTGGGTATTAACGTTCCAGACACTTCGACGGTTCCTAAGTTTACCATTCAATCCGGGTTCCTTTGCAGATTCATAATCATAATAATATTTTTCAGATTTGGTAAGCATAAACAAATATTCATGCGCTTTTGTAGGTCTGTCTTTGACACTTTCAGGCATGGCATTTGGTTTATTCCACACAATATCACTTCTCAGATACCAACCATCATCTTGAAGGGCAAAGGCTAATCTCCAAGGTATGCCTTGCAAGTCTTTCGGCTTTAGCCCTTCAGGGGTGTCCGGCCTTACGGACATTGCCCGTGCAGGATTTTTCTTATCGATTGCGCGATAGCCACGATTACCACTTGTATACCCATCACCGATATTGATCCAGAGAATTCCATCGTTTCGAAGAACGCGCTGCACTTCGTTAAATATTGCAACCAAGTGATTAATGAATTGCGGCAACGTGGCTTCCAGTCCAATTTGACCATCAATTCCGTAATCACGAAGCCCCCAATATGGTGGGGAAGTAACAACACATTGGATGGAGTTTGATGGTAGAAGCCGGAGGGCATTTATTGCATCCCCCTCCATAATTATTGAGTCTCCAAGATTTATCGTGTTCGGTGGTATTACTTTTCTATATTTCATCTTAGTACCTTTATTCCAGTATTGTATCGCGCCCAACTTTTGCAGTGTGTTTTTATCCCGGATTTTGCCCAGCCATTTTTAAAATATTTTGTATCCGAATTGAGACAAAAAAGCAACAAAAGTTTCCCCTTGCAATCCACCCTAGGGTTTTGCTTGGTATGGTGATGCCGTTGCTGGTAAAATCCAGCAGCCGAGAAAAGCCGCCATAACATAAATGTGGACGTTACCGAAACTCCCCGATACGGCAGAGATCGCTCCAAAACAAGGTGAAATTAAGGAACCTAAAGTGTATTGAATACAAGTTAGGTATCACCATCACTATTGGTAAAAACGAAAATTGGCAAAGCCGTTCACCAAAATTCAACGTCAGTATCTTAAGGCGTTGAAAATAAAACCAGAATGCTTTATCTCACCATGACGGATACCAAAAAATAGTCAAACAGGGATCGAAAAGGGTGCTGAATGTACGTCTGATTATGGGCTTTCTGCGATAAATCGGTAGCCGATACCGTGGGCGGTTGTAATGATGACGGGGGTGCTGGGGTCTGCCTCAATTTTTTTTCTCAGTACAGAGATGTGCTGATCCAGGGTTCGGGTGGTGCCGGTGTAGTCGATGCCCCAGATTTTATTGAGCAGTGTCTCCCGGTCCAGGACTTCTCCAGGATGGTCGGCAAAAAGGCGGAGGAGGTCCAGTTCCCGCTTTGAAATGTCTGTTTCGTCTCCGTTTTGCCCAATCAGTTTATACGTTTTTGGATCTACGGTAAATCTTGAAAATCTGAACGGCGCTTGAGCCTTGGAGCGGTCTTGATCCTTAAATGTATCCGGCCTGGAACAGGCTGACCGACGGAGTACCGCTTCAATCCGGGCCAGCAATTCGTGTATGCCAAAGGGCTTGGTGATGTAATCGTCCGCCCCCAGTTTCAAGCCCACCACCTTATCAATCTCTTCCCCCTTGGCGGTGAGCATAATTACAGGGGTGGTTTTATCATTGGCACGAATGGCCTGGCAAACATCGTATCCGCTTTTTTCCGGCATCATGATATCAAGCAGCAGCAGATCCACAGTATTTTTTTCAACCAGCGCCAATGCCTGGGTGCCGTTTTCGGCCTGGATCACCTGATACCCTTCGCTTTCAAGGGTGTCAGTCAATCCGTTTCTGATATGCATATCATCTTCGGCGATGAGTATTTTAATGGGGCGCATTGCAGGGTATCCTTATGATAAAGTTGGCACCGGTGTTGGGTTTTATTGGGGCGTCAGTTTGCTCAATGTCAGGTGGGGTGCTGTATAGATCGCCGCCCAGGTCCCGGAGCATTTGTCGGGCGATACTCAGTCCCAGACCTGATCCGGGTTTGGATGCGGTAAGGGACGTATCCGCCCGGTAGAATTTGTTAAAAATCAACTCATGGGCACCGGCTGGAATTCCTGGGCCATCATCCTGAATCGCCAGGGTGATGGCCTTGGTGTCTCGTTTCACAATGAAGTGAATAAATTGACCTGAATCGGCATATTTCAATGCGTTGTCCATAATGTTGAGTATGGCCTGTTCCAGGGCATCCCGATCCGTTTCAATGGAAATCGTGGTCTGTGGAAACGTCTTAATAATTTCAAACCCGGCCTGTTTCAATCGTATGGCATGGGCCGAAATCAGGGTGTCAAGACAGTCTATTAGATCAAATCGTTCGGGCCGATAGGTTTTTCGTCCCTGCTCCAGCCTGCCGAAATCAAGCACATTATTGATCAGCCGGGTGAGGCGGCCGCTTTCCGCCACAATGACGTTCAGATATTGGGCTTGTTTGTCGGGATCATGAATCCGTCGGGATTGAAGCAGTTCTGAATACATGCGGATACTGGTCAACGGTGTTTTCAGTTCATGGGAAACCGACGCCACAAATGAGGTTTTGCGTCGGGCATCCTGTATTTTTGAAAGGGTCAGTCGGGTAATTAGGATCCCGCCGGTAATAATGGATATGAGCAACAGGCCCAATGCCATCAGGGCCAGGGCCATAAACCCTGTGGCATCAGTGACTGTCGCTGTGTCGGTATAAACACAAAGGCGCCAGTGGGGCAGCCGGGAAGAGACTTCAAGTTTATCTAAGGGGGCCTGTTCATCAATGATCTCCCCAGATTGTAACAATACGGCACCACTGCCGTTGACAAGCACATAAGCGGTGTGCGGTTGTCCCAAGGGTGAAAATTCCGCTGCCAGTCTGGATAGCAGTGTCATGACCTCAAGCTCAATCCCATATACCAGATCTCCTTTTGCGGGGGTGACCCATCCCAGAATGTACAGCTGATTTTCGCTGAACCAGGGAATCCATCCTGACGCAACGGTCAATTGTGACGATTCCCGGGACAATGCATATAATTCGCTACGCGGTGTTGCTTTTGGGGAAACCTGTTGGGTCTCTTTTCGGGAGGTATTGAATTCAAAGTCAAGTTTTCCTGAAAACAGGGGCAAAAACCGTTGGATAAATTGCCGTTCCTCCTTGGTGGCGGCCAAGGTGCGTTCCGGGTATAAAAGCCCCTTTTTCCGATGGTAGATAAATACGTTTCGAACCAGGGGGTTGTTACGTTCCCAATTTAACAGTTGATGTTGAAGGGAAGCTATGGCAGACGGCCCTTGGCCCGGTGTCCAAAGTTCTGACAGGCTTTGGGTCAGGTTGTGTTGAACGGTGTCAATGGTCAGATCAATTTTACCGGCAAGTGTCCGGGCCTGGTCCATCATCGTATTGATATTGGCCTTTCGGAGGCGGGCGTCTTCGTGGGATAGCAGTTTAAACGCCACCCCCGAAAGGATCAGGGTCGGCACCATAAGCAGCACCCAGAACAGGAGTATGGAGCCTCTGCCGGTCATGGTTAATTTTTGATCTGCTGGTTTTTCATCTGGTAGGATTTGGTTCTTAACATTTTTCTGCTTTTTTTACTCATGCCGTGGCGTTCAAGGGTAGCGGCCTGGGCTTCGGATTCCTGGGCTTCCTGTATCAGGGCGTTGTCTTTGTAGGCCGTGCCAAGGGCTTTTAATTTTTCAGCTGATTTTCTAAGGGCTTGGGCCGCAGCCTCAGGGTTACCCTGATCGGAAAGCGAAATGGCCTCTTCCTGGGCCAGGGCATTGAGATTTAACTGATAGTCCCGGACCACTTTGACGTTGGTAGATGCCTTGACCTTGGCCGGGTCTCTGGAGAACTGTGCCATTGCAGCGCCTGTGGCACTGCGCACCTTCATGGCAAAGGGATCTTGGTAAGTGACCTTGGCCGTGGCCACTGTCATGTCATGGCCGGCCCTGGATTGGGGCAGTCGGACCTGGATGAGGGCAAATTTTTCCTGGCCGCCATAGAGCTGGTTCATGGATAATTCAATCCGGTTCCCCCGGACCCGGCCTTCCCGGCCAATGATCTCCACTGGTGTGACGCCGTCAGGAAGGGTAATGGTGACGATCACCTGTTTGGCCACCACATTGAGAACCTTGCCCAATTCTTCTCCGAAAATCCGGGGAAGATCTACACCGGATTCAGCAAAATAGGTGTTACCGTCACTTTTTTGGGAAAGCTGGGTCATGAGATCTTCGTTGTAGTCATTGCCCACGCCAATGGTGGTCACAGAGATATTTTCCTTGAACAGGCCGGCGCCTAACCGTCCTAAATCGTCTGGATGCTGGGGACCCACATTGGCAATGCCGTCGGAGAGTAGTACCACCCGGTGGATAAAATCTCCTTCAAGGGACTTTCGAATTTCAGCGGCACCTTGACTCACACCCCCAAAAAGGGCGGTGCTGCCACCGGATTGAATCTGTTGGATCACCTGGATCATCCCATTGATGTCTCTGACGGGTTGTGCCGGCACCAGGGTGTGCACATTGGTGTCATAGGTGACCAAAGAAAACATATCATCCCGGCCCAGGCGGGACACGGCTTCAATGGCGGCTTCTTTTGCCATGTTAAGCTTTGTTCCGGACATGGAGCCGGACCGATCCAGAACCAAAGCGATATTCACTTTGGGGCGAGGCGCCTTGGCCGGTGCCACTGGGGCATCTAAAGTGACTTTGAGGATAACCGTCTGGGGGCCGCCGGCGGGCAGCACCGAACGGTCGGTTTCCACCCGGCAGGTGACGCTGCCGGGGACTGCAGCAAATACGGAAATCGTCCATACCAGGACCATGAAACATGTGGATATTGAAAGGGTTAATTTATGCATGGGTCTCTCCTTTAAATGAGTAAATGGGGTGTTGGAAAACGCTCAAACTGCTGTGTTTCCGTTGTTGACCCATACATATCCGAATTATAAAATTCATGTGTCAAACTGGGGTAAAGAACTTGTAAAAAAGATGTAAACCCTGACTGTTTCATCCAACGTTCAGGGTGAAAATTTTATGGTGCCAGGAACTGAAGCGACGGAATGGGCATCAGTTTTTTACCGGGCGCCAGGCAGACCAGTTCAAGGGTACATGACACTGCGGGCTTACGGCCTTGGGGCCGCCAGGCCTCATGGGTAAAGACAACACGATAGTCACCGTCTTTTTTCCAGGTGGTGCGGATGTCCAGCAGATCGCCGAACACAGCGCCCTCGTTGTAATTGATGCTGGCTTTGTATACCGCAAACCCAATGCCCTGTCCATGCCACATCCTGGAAAGTTCATCAACGCCGATGATATCCTCCCTGGCCCGTTCAAAAAATTTAAGATAGTTGGCGTGATATACCACACCAGAATGGTCGGTATCCTCATAATATACCTGGACGTTAAAATGGTGGATGCCGCTTTTGGTATCAATCATGACATTCCTTTCTGTAATGATGATATTCTTTTTAACGTTGGCTTTAAGCGTTGGCCTTGTCTTTCATGTCTATCATGTATCGGCTCAATGCCTGAACATAGGACTTGGCCGACGAGGCGATGGTATCTTCATCCCTGGCAAGGCCGACCCAAATGGGGGCTGCCAGGTTGTAGTCAACGGATTCACCGCTGCCGCTGAGCACCACTAGGGATTCTGCCACGCTGGAATGGGTCCGCCCAACGCTGCTGGGTTCGTACACCACCAGTTTTGGTTTTTTTTCACCCAGGCCGATGACATCGTCAATGGCACTGAAGACCGCGTTGATGGGGCCATTTTTACCCATAAACGCCTCACCGGTATACTTTTTACCATCCAAAAGCAACTCGACCTGGGCCTGACGAACGCTAGAATTGACAAATTTATTGAACGCATAGTCCAAAAACACCAGTGGGTCCTCTGCCGTATACCTGAAATTGTCCCCAATGATTCGCAGTTCCTTGTCTCCATAGGTGATATCCTTGGATTTAATGACGGGCATGATATGTTCTTTTACAAATGCTTTGGTGAAATCGAATCCAAGTTCTTCCAGTCTTGCCGTGACGCCGGCAACCCCGGTGAGCTTGGTAATCTGGTGGGTATTGCCGGTCCAGCCGATATCCTCCGGGGTACAGGGCAGGTAGATGTTTTCTCCAATGGCCTTGCCTTTTTTATCACCATCGGAATGGACCCCGGAACCGTGGCGCAGGGCGTTGGGACCAATACCGGGGGCGTTGTAGGGGATGGGGATAAGACTCTCTTTTTCGATGAGCCTGGCCACCGCATTGGTCCGGTTCAGCTGAAAATCGGTGTAAAATCTACGGTTATACACTGGTTTGAGGGCCAGGTTCATGATCACCTGTTCCAAGGGGGTGTTTCCTGCCCGTTCACCTAGGGAATACCAGGTGCCTTCCACCTGCCGGACCCCTTGGTCAATGGCTTCAAGGGTGTTGGCCACGCTGACGCCAAAGTCGTTGTGGGCATGGAAACTGAGTATCACATCTTCGGTGCCGTCCACCAGCATTTTAAAATACTTGATCGCTTCTCCAATCTTAATTTCGATGCCCTTGGCCACCGTGTGGGGGATGTTGATCACATCGGCCCCTTCTTTAATGGCACCACCATATATTTTTGAAATATATTCCTGGAGGAATTGATGGGCGGGGTCCAGGGACTGGGACAGGGCTAAAATGGTGTTCTGGCTGGAGAACTCCACCCGACCCCTGCCACCCATCAAGTCTTTGGCATAGGCGACGGCCTCTGCCGCCTTTTTGATTTGTTGTTGAGGATCGGCGTTGTAGGCCCGGATGGATGCTTCGTCAATATTGAGGGTAAAGACATGAATGGTGGGATTGGGGTTATTTTTCAGGGCGTCCCAGGTTTTTTTGATGTTTGCCACATCCATGGTGGTCAAACCGCAGATATAAGGGCCCTCAACGGTGTCTGCGATCTCTTTTACCGTCTCAAACTCAAGGGGGTTGGAGCTGGGGAATCCCACCTCAATGGTACTCACACCGGTTTTTGCAAGAAATTTGGCGATGTTCTGCTTTGAGTTGCCCTTGAATGTGATACCGCCTTGTTCCCCATCGCGCAGGGTGGTGTCAAAGATTTCAACCTTCTGCTTTTCATGGCCCTGAATCTCTTTGCGTGTTAATACCCAGGCGCCGTCGTCATTTTGTATAATGCCCATGTGTTTCCCTTTTTGTTATTATCCTGTCCTACCATATGCAGGTTTTGATCTGTTTCGACAGGCTGTCGATAAAAATAAAAACAGCCGTTATCTGCCCGGCTGGGGGCTGATAACGGCTGTTGCTTTAATTAAATGAAACTATGCCACTATAGACCCCGCCACTTGGAAGTGCACAGTCGCGCTTCCGTAATAAGCAGGGATAGTCGTTGGCATATAGATAGTGTAATCATAGTATTCACTTTAGTTAAAGAAAATTAATTATACATATATCAATTCAAGTCAAGTAAAATTTTAACCTAAAAAAGGCAGTCGAAAATTTGAATATTAAAATTTTATTATTTTATCAATGATAACAATTTATTATATTTGTTTTAGACCTTTTGTGTACGCATCAAAATTATGCTGAATAAACAGCCATGGGCCGTTTTTAGGTTTAATATTTCCCATGAAAGTTCTGCCTTTTTAACCCCCCAATATTCTAAAATTGTGGTAATTCTGGTATGGTACCGCCATAAATTGAATCACAGGTTAGTGAATCCCATGCCAAATAGTACACCCCCTTGGAAGCGAGTGAAAAAAAAACGTAAGCTCCGAAAACAAACAGTGTCATCCAGATCGTCCCATCCCTTTGCAGCCCAGTACCCGGATGCCTTGTTGGGACAGTTCCACTGTCTGCCGGTGAAAAATTTTTCTGATTACGGTGTGTATTTACACTTTGGCCAGGACCGGGTATTGCTGCCCAATAAATATGTACCCAAGGGGGTCCGTAAGGGGGATAAGATTCGGGTGTTTGTTTACACCGATTCCCAGGACCGTCCAGTGGCCACCACACTTACACCGGCAGGCGTGGTGGGGGACATTGTGGCACTGAAGGTAAAAGATACCGCACCCTTTGGCATTTTTATGGATTGGGGACTGGAAAAGGATCTGCTGGTCCCCCGCAGCCAGCAGCAGGGCAGGATGGGTGTGGGGGAAATCCACCTGGTGAAAATCTGCCGGGATGAATCCTCTGGCAGAATTTTTGGCGCTACCCTGATAACGGCGCTGTGCTCAGGGGAGACATTGAAATTGGGGTATGGTGAAAAAGTGGATTTGATCATCCACAGCATCACTCCCATTGGGTATATCGCATTGATCAATACTGCTGGCACAGGGATGCTGTATCAGAGTGAAACCTTTGAAAAACTGGCTGTTGGTGACCGGTGTCAAGGGTATGTGATCAAGGTCCGGGAAGACGGTAAAGTGGACCTTAGTTTGAAACGGCCAGGATATGCCTCTGTTGAAGGCTCCAGTAAAAAAATCTTAGATGTGCTTGGCAGAAACGGCGGCGTTAGCCCCTGCCATGATAAAAGCAGTCCCGAACAGATCAGGCAGATATTCGCCATGAGTAAAAAAGAGTTTAAACGGGCAGTGGGAAATCTTTACAAACAAGGGCGTATTACATTGGATAAAACCAAAGGAATCCGCCTGAAATAACGAATTCCATTGATTTCCATTATTTTGACCTGACGGATATGCAAGGCATCGGGCATGCCACTGTCGTCGTCTACCGCAACTGTCCGATAACGCGGCAGATCCGGCCAGAGAACGGCCATGGGCTGCCATTAGTCTATCGAATTATAGATGTTGCTATATAACGGCCACGGGCCGTCTCTGGTCTATCGAATCCCAGGCACAGCCCACAACAAAGATTGAAAGATCTGAGTAGCCTACACAGACTTTATTGTAAAAAAATAAATTAATTCAGTATATTATATATATTTCATATAAATAAAAATAAAATGGAACAAGTACTTCGCAATATTTTAACGTCCCGGGTATACGAGGCGGCCATTGAAACCGCTTTGGATGAAGCCAGGACATTATCGGAAAAATTGAATAATACCATTTTGCTCAAGCGTGAAGACCAGCAGCCGGTCTTTTCCTTTAAACTGCGCGGGGCGTACAATAAAATTGCCAATCTTTCCCCTGAGGAAAAAGCCCGGGGAGTGATTGCGGCATCTGCTGGGAATCATGCTCAGGGGGTTGCCTTTTCCGCCGCCCGCCTGAAGATCAGAGCATTAATTGTGATGCCGTTGACCACACCGGAAATCAAGGTGGCGGCTGTCGAGCAGTTCAACGCAGAGGTGGTGCTGCACGGTGATAATTACTCCGATGCGGCCGAATATGCGCAGTACCTGATCCAGGATACCGGTATGACCTTTATCCATCCCTTTGACGATGATCTGGTTATCGCGGGGCAGGGGACGGTTGCCGATGAGATTTTAAGGCAGAATCCCGGCCGGTTAGATGGTGTGTTTGTTCCGGTGGGTGGTGGGGGGCTGATTGCAGGTATGGCGGCATATATCAAGGCGTTGCGTCCTGAAATCCGTGTTATTGGTGTTGAACCCGAAGACAGTGATGCCATGGCCCAGTCACTTGAGGCCGGCCGACGGATTCTGTTGCCCTCAGTGGGGATTTTTGCCGACGGGGTGGCCGTCCGAGAGGTGGGTGAGAAGACCTTTGCCCTGTGCAGGGATCATGTGGATGAAATTATTCGGGTCAATACCGATGAATTGTGCAGCGGTATTAAAGCGGTTTACCGCGCCACCCGGTCCATTGCAGAACCCGCAGGGGCACTGGGCATGACAGGATTGCTCAAATATATCCGCAAACATAAGTGCCAGGGACAGACCTTGGTTGCTGTGAATTCCGGTGCCAATATGAACTTTGAGCGGCTAAGGTATGTGGCTGAACGGACCATGACCGGTGAGCAGCAGGAGGCCTTGTTTGCCGTAACCATTCCAGAAATCCCCGGCAGCCTGAAACGGTTTTGTCATGATCTTGTGGGGGATCGAAACATCACCGAGTTCAACTATCGGTTGTCCGACCGTCGGCGTGCGCATATCTTTGTGGGGATCTCCATTGGCAGCAGAAAGGAGCGCAGATACTTCAGCGAAAAGTTGACCCGGGCCGGCTATGAAAATATGGATATCACCGACAATGAACTTGCCAAAACACATATCCGCTATATGGTGGGGGGGCGATCTTCCCAGGTGAAAAACGAACGGCTCTTTCGGTTCTGGTTCCCAGAAACCCCTGGTGCGTTGGTACGCTTTTTGGACGCGACGGGGGGGCATAGAAATATATCGTTATTTCATTACAGGCTCCAGGGTGGAGATTTTGGTCGGGTACTTATCGGTTTGGAGTTTCCCGATGGGCACGATTCGAATTTTGACGCCCGACTGGATAAACTGGGATATACCTATTTTGAAGAAACTGAAAACCCTGCCTATCAGCGGTTTCTGTAAGCGGGGTAAACCCGGGGCGGGGACCGGACCCAAGGGGGTGGGTCCGGTGAACGATATCGTCTTAGTGTTTGATCATCTCTGCAATCTGGAACGCCACTTCCAGACTCTGTTCCGCATTAAGACGGGGGTCGCAGGTGGTGTCATAACGGTTTTGAAGTTCTTCGCTGACAATATTCCGGGCCCCTCCCACACATTCAGTGACATTTTGACCGGTCATCTCAAGATGAATCCCGCCGGGAATGGTACCTTCAGCCCAGTGAATTTCAAAAAAACGGGTGATTTCCTTTAAAATGTCGTTGAAATCCCTTGTTTTATGACCGGAATTTGAGGTGAAGGTGTTGGCATGCATGGGGTCACAGCTCCATACAATATGATAGCCCTCTTTTTTCATCTCCCGCAACAGTGGCGCCAACTTCTTTTCAATGGTCTGACTGCCCATCCGGGTAATCAGGGTCAACCTTCCGGGCTCGTTTTCCGGATTCAATGCATCAATCAGCTGTTTAATGTTGTCCACATCATGGTCCGGTCCGACTTTAACCCCAATGGGGTTGAGGACTCCTTTTAGAAATGCAACATGGGCATTTTCTACCTGCCGGGTTCGTTCTCCGATCCAAACCATATGGGCTGAGCAGTCATACCAGTCCCCGGTGGTGGAATCTATTCGGGTTAAGGCCTCTTCATAGGGCAGCAGCAATGCTTCATGGGAGGTAAAAAACTGGGTCTGATCAATCTGGGGAATATCCGTGGGAATTCCGATGATGTTTATAAATTTAATGGCCTGGTCGATCTGTTTGGCCAGGCGGGCGTAGGACCGCCCCATGGGGGACTGGGCCACAAATTCCTGGTTCCAGGCATGCACCCCGTGCAAGGTGGCGTATCCGCCCCGGGTAAAGGCCCGTAACAGGTTCAGGGTGGATGCGGCCATGTGGTACCCTTTCAGCATATATTTAGGATTAGGGGTGCGGTCTTGGAGGGTGGGCGTGATTTTATTGACCATGTCGCCACGGTAGGAGGGCAGTTCAACCCCATCTACCATTTCTGTATCCGACGACCTGGGTTTGGCAAATTGCCCTGCGATTCGGCCCACTTTGATGATGGGCTTTTCACCGGCATAGGTCATGACGACGGCCATCTGAAGCAGCACCTTAAGGGTCTCTCTGATGATGGGGGCCTGGACCTGGGAGAAGTTCTCAGAGCAGTCCCCACCCTGGAGCAAAAATGCCTTGCCTTTTACGGCCTGGGCCAGATGTTTTTTTAAGGTTCTTATTTCTCCGGCAAACACCAGAGGCGGCAGCAGGGCGAGTTCGCTGGTGACCTGATCCAGTTTTTTCTGGTCCGGCCAGACCGGCTGCTGAAGGGCTGTATAGGTTTTCCAGTCCGATTTTGTCCAATCGTTGTGCGTTGTCATGTTTTCCCCTTTTACATTGGATGCGATAGTTCTATACCGTCATTGGCTCCCATTCTGTGGCCCAGCCGGCGCCAGCCGGCCCCACCGCTTTGAACTGTTTCCCTTGTTCATGGACGGCGATGCTTTTCACCGGCCAGTCTTCAGGTGCCTCAAGGTCTGGGATCCACCCTTCGTATATGTCATATCTAAACACAAAATACCCGTCAGCAGCATACTCCTTGCCCGTCAATTTTTGATATTCCGACCGAACCTGTTTGATTTGCTGAGCGTACCAATGGGCTTTGGCCTGATCCTGTCCTGATTTTGCCTTTGCTTCTTTTTGCGCCTTAAAATCGGCCAGGCTTTCTACATTATTTGTCATTGGCCTTCTCCCTGTTTTTAGTTCATTTCCCATGATGTATAACCGCCACAGGCGGACTTGGTTTTTCATCTCGGTTCGTCTATAAAAAATATTGAAAGATCTTAGTAAGTTACACATACTTTCATATAAAAACAAAATCAAAGAGATTGAAACCGGTGAATTCTTACGGGCTGCCGGGGCAGATCAAGCCCGGCATTGAAAGTGCAAGTTAAAGCCATCGTTGGGAATTTCCAGAGCTGTCACCTGTGTGAATCCGGCGTGTTTGAGCAAGTCCAGGGCCTGTTCTTTACCCCACATCATGCCCAGACCCCGTCCTTTGTCATTGAGTCCTACGGGCATACAGTGCATGAGGCTGACGGTATAAAGAAAAGGAGCCATGGGATGGTCCATGTTATCCTGTATCCGGGTCGCTGCCTTGATGTCGATCATGGAAAACAGTCCCTTGGGTGTCAGCATATATAATACGCCCTTTAGTGCCTTTAACGGATGGGATTGATCATGGATGGCGTCAAAGGCGCAGATGTAATCAAATCTATTTTCTAAGTCTGGTCTATCCTGGACGGCTGCCGCATCTTGAATCAGGAATTCAACATTGGTTAACCCCATTGCCGTTGCCGCTGAGGTTGCACTTTTAATGGCCTGCTCGTGGGTATCCATGCCGATGAACTGGGAGTTGGGAAACGCCTTGGCCATGAGATTCAGGGCCACGCCCTGGCCGCAGCCCAGATCGCATACCGCTATGCCGGTGTTCAGCTGTGTCATCAATTTGCCGTCATCCACTGATGGCAGGAATTCTTTCACCAACACCTGTTCATGCTTGGCATCGGAGAGCTCGGACATAAAGGCTTGGAATTTTGGATAATTGGAAAAAGGAACCCCTTCTCCGGTTTTAAATCCGTTTTGAACTTTTTCCATGGCACAGGCCGTGAGCAAAGGGATTTCCTGGGTGTATACGCCCATGTTCCCATTGCCGGCCCTGCGGCAGAGCAGATCGCCATGGGCTTTGGGCAGGTGGAACAGGTCTTCCCCGTCTTGGTGCTGACGCAGTTCAATGATGTTACCGGTGACCATGATGCCCAACCATTCCCGTAGATACCGGGCGTTAAGGGTGGTGGCGTTGGCAAGCTGTGCCAGTGTTAGGGGGGCCGCCTGTTCATCCATGATATCGAAAATCTTATGGGCGTACCCCATGGCCAGGGCCAGATTAAGGGCACCGTGATTCAGGATGTTGACGAGCTTGTCGGAAAAGTCAGTCATTTTATTTCCTTTTGATAAAAATGCCAGCTCCGATGGCACTGCCTGAAATATCTGCAATCCAATCCCATAGACAGGCAGATCTCCACGGCACAAAATACTGATGGAGTTCGTCGGAAAGCCCAAAAAGGGCTGAAAAGCCTGCGGCCAGAAGAAACACTCGTATCTTTTTCATTCCGGGCCACTCTCGGCTCAGGGCCCGGGCTGCCAGATATGCCATCACAGTGAAGGCGGCCAGGTGGAGCCATTTATCCTGGAATTCAATGAAATTTTTTTTTATCGGCGAGGGAAATGAGGACTGCAAGACCATAGCGCTGCAAAAGCCCACGAGCGGGAGCCAGTATAAAAGAAACCTCCGGAGGCCTGATTTACGGCCTGACGGTAAGGTTTCGGACGGGGTCGGTGTCTGTTTAGAGGGCAATGTCTTTCAGGGTCCTGTCTTTAATGTGTTTGGATACGGTAGTGAGAAATTCGTTGTGGGTCATGCCCATTTTTACCTTGCCGTCCAGGGTTCTGACAGAGAGGACGTTTTCCGCTTTTTCCTTGTCTCCGATGGTGATGATCAAGGGAATGTAATTGAGTTGTGCTTCCCGGATTTTCTTTTTCAGCGTTTCGCTGCGCTGATCCACTTCGCACCGGATGGCGTGGGCTTCAAACAGGCGTTTGATTTCTTGGGCATAAGGCGCCAGATCCTGGTTGATGGGCAGCAAAATGGCCTGCACCGGTGCCAGCCACAAGGGGAAGCGTCCGGCAAAGTGTTCAACCAGGATGCCGAAGAACCGTTCCATGGAGCCGTAAACCACCCGATGGATCATAATGGGGCGGTGTTTCTCATTGTCGGCACCTTTGTACGTCAGGTCAAAGCGTTCCGGCAGGGCCATGTCCAGTTGAATGGTGCCACACTGCCAGGTTCGGCCCAGTGCGTCTTTGATATGAATATCGATTTTCGGCCCATAAAACGCCCCGTCCCCTTCATTGATCACATAGGTTTGACCGTATTGTTCAAGGGCTGAACGCAATCCGTTTGTGGCTTCTTCCCACTGGGCGTCGGTACCGATGGATTTTTCCGGACGGGTGGACAACTCCAGGTGAAAGGAGAGGCCAAAACGGGCGTACACCCGTTCATTGAGTTTCAAAACCCCCAATACCTCTTCTTGAATCTGTTCCGGGGTCATGAAAATATGGGCATCGTCCTGGTGAAAGGCCCGAACCCTGAACAGACCGGAAAGGGCACCGGAAAATTCGTGGCGGTGCACCAGGCCGATCTCGCCAGCCCGTACAGGCAGGTCTTTGTATGAATATGCCTTGGTTTTGTAAAGCAGCATGCCGCCGGGACAGTTCATGGGCTTGATGGCATATTCCTCGTCATCAATGACCGAGGTGTACATATTCTCTCGGTAGTTGTCCCAATGCCCACTTTTTTCCCAGAGTTTTCTGTTGAGCATCACAGGGGTTTTGGTTTCCACATACCCGTCGGCCTTGTGTTCTTCCCGCCAATACTCCAGCAGGGCATTCCACATCTCAATTCCTTTGGCGTGGAAAAAGGGCATGCCTGCCGCTTCCTCATGAAAGGAATACAGATCCAGCCGGGTCCCCAGTTTTCTATGGTCCCGTTTTTTGGCCTCTTCGATCATGTGCAGGTATTTATTCAGTTTTTTCTTATCGAAAAAAGAGATTCCATAAAGTCGCTGGAGCTGTTCACGGCTTTGATCCGCCCGCCAGTAGGCGCCTGAGATCTTCAGCAGTTTGACCCCCTTGATCATCCCGGTGTGGGGAATGTGGGGCCCTCGGCACAGGTCCACAAATTGTCCGTTTTGATATAGGGAAATCTCCTCATCTTCGGGCAGCTCGTTGATCAGCTCCACTTTAAATGGGTTGTCCTTGAACAATTCCAGGGCTTCGTCCCTTGAAACTACGGTCCTTTTAAACCCGGCTTTGGCTTTGACAATTTTTTTCATCTCAGCTTCGATCTTGTCCAGTTCATCCTCGGAAAGCGGTGGCATGTCGATGTCGTAGTAGAACCCGTCTTCCACCACAGGCCCAATGGTGAGTTTTGCATCGGGGTAGAGGTTAAGGACCGCTTCCGCCATTACATGGGCTGAGGAGTGGCGCAGAATATCCAGTCCCTCATCGTCATTTGCTGTAATAAAGGAAATTGCGGCATCCTTTTCTATGATCTGGCTCAGGTCCACAAGCCGATCGTCGATTTTCATGGCTACGCAATTTCTGGCAAAGCCTTCGGAAATGCTTTTTGCCACGTCAAGGCCAGAAGGGGCCCCATTAAATTCTTTGACTGCATTATCCGGAAATGTGATTTGTACCATTATTTAGTTTTCCCGTCAGTTTATTTAAGATGAACGTTGTAACCTTTTTCGGCTTTTAAATTATTATAATGTGGGTCACCGTGGTAAAACCAATCTAACCCACGTAAAGTATAACCATCTAAATTAGGATAGAAAGATACTCTTTGTCAAGCAAAGTGTCAGGATGGCTTGAAAAGATGGCCGCCATTTGCAATGCGTGGTCCACGCTGGGCAGGCTGCAGCATGTTTTCATAGAAAAAAATCATCGTTTTCTTGACAAATTTCAGCCGGTGTCCTAACCATAGACTAATTTTTGATAGATTGTTGTCCCTGTAGGCGTATGAACCATTAAAATCCCTTACCCATTTGGCCCATGGCTGTTTATTAACGAATGTAAGGTGTAGCGGTTTTTTTGGCTCGCAATATCAACCCTTATTGATCATGAAAAGAGAGTGAAAAAAATGACCCAAGATATCTCCACAACATTTGCCGGTTTGAGTTTGAAAAGTCCTGTCATCGTCAGCAGCTCTGGTTTGACAGGGTCTACAAAAAAATTAAAAGATTTTGAGCAAAACGGGGCTGGCGCCATCGTTCTCAAGTCTATTTTTGAGGAAGAAATTCATTTTGAATATGATAAACTTCTACAAGAAGCCGAGGATTCTGGATACTCCCAGGACAATATGGATTATTTTGATTTCAAGATTCGGCAGGATAATATTAACAAATATACCAAGCTCATACAGGAGGCAAAAAAAGAAGTTTCTATTCCTGTTATCGCCAGTATTAACTGTAAAGCCCTTCATGGCGGGTGCAGATGCCCTGGAACTGAATATCTTTGTGCTGCCCAGTGATGTGTCAAAGTCTGCCCAGGATATTGAAAATACCTATTTCAAGGTCATTGAAGATGTCCGGAAAAAAATCAGTATTCCCCTGGTTGTGAAGATGTCCTATTTCTTCACGAACCTGGGTGCCATGATTCAAAAAGTGTCACAGACAGGCATTGAGGGACTGGTATTGTTCAACAAATTTTTTGTGCCAGATATAGATATTCGTAAAAAATGTCTTAAATCTGCCGGTGTCTTCAGCAGTCCTGAAGATATTAACATTCCGTTGCGGTGGATTGCGTTGTCTGCGGGTAAAGTGGGCTGTCCCCTTGCGGCATCCACTGGTGTGCATGATGGCAAAGGCCTGGTTAAAATGATACTGGCCGGGGCCGATGCCGTGGAAATTGCATCCACCATCTATAAGAACGGTGCCGGGCAGATTCGGGCGATGACCGAATTCCTTACCTCATATATGGCGGATGAAAATGCCAATCGCTTGGCAGATATCAAAGGCCTTGTGAGCCAAGAAAAATTGAGTAACCCTGCTGAATTTGAGCGGGTACAATTCATGAAATATTTTTCAGATATGGGTGAAAAATAACGAGATTTGGAAACGATATCCCTGCCGTCTAAGTTTTTGAACACCTATTTTGATGTCACGATAGGGGTTTCTTGGAGGGTAAGATGCGTTTTTCAAGTCAAGGTATTCGGGTGGCTTGAAAACGGGGAATACGTTTGGAATATAAACCGCCACGGGCGGAGCTGGTTTTTTACCTTGGTTCGTCCACAACAAAAATTGAAAGATCTGAGTGGGTTACACAGACTTTCTTATAAAAAAATCCAGCAGGGCACGGCCACACCACCATTGTGGCCGTGTTCAGTTGTGGCGGTGTTGTAAGACTGAAAATTTCCCCCATTGTGGGGGATATGCTTCATAACTGCTTCAAAATAAGCCATATAGAAAGATTTCACTTAATTTCATCCCAACGGACCGAAATCTAAATTCAAACACTCGACACTGAAGCAACAATGGAAAATAAGTGTATTATACGTTTATAACACAGGATGATTCACTGGCCGCGGTTTGTGAGGATCTGGCCCAGGAGAAAATCATCGCTGTGGATCTGGAGGCTGACTCCATGCACAGCTTTACCGAAAAGATCTGCCTGATACAGATTGCCGCCGGGGGGCAGGCCTGGCTGGTGGATCCTTTTGAGGTGTCTGATTTTTCATCCTTTGCCCGTATCCTTGAACATCCTGATATCATTAAGGTGCTCCATGGGTCTGACTTTGATGTGAGAAGTCTGGATCGTGAATTTTCAGTTGAGATTCACAACCTGTTTGACACGGAAATTGCCTGTCGGTTTTTGAATAAAAAGGAACGGGGCTTGGGGGCGTTGATGATGTCCTATTTTGGGATTCATCTTGAGAAAAAATACCAGAAAGCAGATTGGTCCAAGCGGCCCTTGAAAGAGGAAATGGTGGCCTATTCTGTGGGCGATGTTTCACATCTCAAGGCGCTTCACGATCAGCTTAAAGCCGAACTCATCGCCATCGGTCGGCTTGAATGGGCCAAAGAGGAGTTTGCGCATCAGGCCAAAGTGAAATATGAGCCCCACCATCAGCTGCCGTTGTTCAAGCGGTTTAAAGGGGCTGGCAAGCTGGATAACCGGACGCTGGCCGTGCTGGAACACTTGCTCCAGGTGCGGCTGGACATGGCCCGCAAAAAAGATCTGCCCCTTTTTAAGATTATGTCCAACCCTTCCATCATGGCCATGGCCCGTCAACGGCCCCGGTCTGTGGGCGAGATCATCGACATGAAGGCACTGAGCAAAAAACAGGCGGCCATGTACGGCACATTGTGTGTGAACGCGGTGAATACGGCACTGAATCTGCCCCACAAGGAACTGCCATCATATCCAAGAACCTTGATGCCCCGCAAAACCCCGGAAGTTCTGAACCATATCGATATGCTCAAGAAGATGAGGGAAAAGGCCTCGGCAGAGATGGGTATGGAGCCAGGATTTCTTTTGAACAATAATCTGATTTCAGCCATTGCCGTTGCAGGACCTTCAGATATGGCGGCACTTGGAAAAATTGACAATATTCGAAATTGGCAGGTGGCAGTGCTGGGAGATAGAATTTTAAAGACATTGCGCCGGTGTGCCTGATTGAGACGATAAAGACATATGGAACTAGAATTTTGGAAAATGCAAGGGTTGGGCAATGATTTCATCATGCTGGACGACAGGTCCGGTACCCTTGCGGCATATATCTCGTATTCGGATCTTTCAGTTAAACTTTGTGACCGCCACTTTGGTATCGGTGGGGATGGGATCATCTTGGCAACCCCATCTGAAACACATGACATTCGATTCGTAATTTTCAACTGCGACGGTACACAAGCACAAATGTGCGGTAACGGCATGCGCTGTTTTGCCAAATATCTGTATGAAAAACAGATTCTGGTCAAAGAACAGATGCAGGTGGAAACCCTGGCCGGCACCGTGGTGCCCAAAGTGAGTTTAAATGCCCAGGGAAAGGTGTCTTCTGTCTGTGTGGACATGGGAGAACCGGTGCTGCAGGCCAAAAGAATTCCGTTTATCTGTACCGCGAACACCGCAATCCAGGAGACGTTGGAAACTGAGCAGGGGGATGTCGAGGTGACCTGTGTCTCCATGGGGAATCCCCATGCCGTTATCTTTGTGGAACGTCTGGATCAGGTAAATATTAAAAAAATGGGGCGGGCTGTGGAACGTCACGACCGGTTTCCTGAAAAGACCAATGTGGAATTCATTGAGGGGGTATCTGACACCGAATTGCGAATGAAGGTCTGGGAGCGGGGTGCCGGCATTACCCTGGCCTGCGGTACAGGGGCCTGTGCCGCCCTGGTGGCTGCCCACCTCACAGGCAAGACCGGACGCCGGGCCACCGTTCACCTGGACGGCGGTGATCTGGATATCTACTGGGATAAAGCATCCAACCACATCTTTAAAACCGGACCCGCCGGCTTGACCTTTGAAGGTCGGGTAACGGTTTAAGGCCCATGATCAGAATTAAATCTGCTGCAGATACGCGGAGTTAATTCTGATCATGGGCCTTATTTGACACCTTTACCACCGAGGATACATACAGAAACACCAGATTGCATGCGCTCAGAATGCTAAATAAAAAAATTGGGGCAGGCTGGGATATGAATGAAATCAAAATGGCCTTTGATGATGCCAAGGATCTGTTCGTAGACACTATTGAATCCATGTAATACTTGAATGTTACAAGGGATTTTGGGTCGGATAAAGCGGGCACAAAGCCCCTAAAAGGTGTCCTGGATAAAAAGTTTATTGATTTTATCCAGGGCCTGGACTCACTGAAACAGGATGTATAAAAACCTGTGAAACACTTTGATGAGAAATACCTCCCCCGGGAATTTTTCCCGGGGGAGGACTTAAATTCTCAACTTTCGGGTTTAAAAATTTCTAACTAACTTATGATGTACTACCGAACCGAATTGCTTTAGATGGCAATCAAACTCTAAACCTTGACGCCATTTTAGTAAGTTCATTGGCCAGCGTATCAAGTTTTGCAGCACTCTTACTAACTTGAGAACAGTTTTCCGCAACTGCGGTCGCCGTACGACTTACCATGGCAATATCTTCGGCAATGGAAGAAGAGACCTCTGCACTCTCGCTGATACTGCTGTTCATTTCTCTAATTCCCATGCTCGCTTGTTGTACATTACTACTGATGTCTTCTGTTGTTACGGATTGTTTTTCTATTCCAGCAGCAATGGTATTTATCGTATCATTGAA
>PDWJ01002700.1_pt1 | contig 24489 bp, 22 predicted proteins | sample 1430881 | NCBI WGS metagenome assembly PDWJ01 (sample SAMN01162460, study PRJNA174530) | Oral metagenome, whole genome shotgun sequencing project. | biome: Marine environment; feature: Marine mammal; material: Swab sample of the gingival sulcus; isolation source: swab sample of gingival sulcus...
CGCCTGCTGGTAGCAAGCAACCGACGAGCAACAACCGCCGTGATTTCGCAGACCAGCGCAGCGACGGGAGGTAAGTTGGTCAGCGCTCTAGGCCTCAGAGAGCTCGCCGTACCGCCCGTATGGCTCGTGTCTTCGGCTACGAAAGCGGCTCCGGCAGCTCAGCACCCGGCTCGGTCCCGACTGTGTGGGGAAGCTCTTGAGAGCACCCCCGAGTCCTGATCTAGATCAGGCCTGGCCAACTCGCGCCGACCTGCGCATAGCGCTCCCAGTATCGCTCGAGCTGCGCGTCTGTCAGCGCTCGCGCGCTGGCCTCCACGGCCTGCTGCCAATGCGCTCGCCTCGACGTCCCCACGATCGCGCAGCTCGCTCCCTCCACCCTCAGCGCGAAGGGGAGCGCCTGCGCGCGGTCGCCGTCGCCGAGCTGCAGCGCCTGCCAGCGATCCCAATAGCTGCTCAGATCGAACGCCTCGGGCCGCTCGTCGAAGCGCCAGACGGCGTTACAGAGCGGTCGCTTGAGGATCACGCCCATCCCCTTTCTGGCGGCGCGACCGATCGCGTCGGCGGCGGCGCGATCGACGAGGTTGTAGGAGCATTGAACGCCGTCGAAGTGGCCGGAGTCGATCGCCCACTCGAGCGCCTCACCATCGCCCGAGTAGGCCGCCAGGCGGACCTTGCCCGCTTGGCGGGCGGCGAGGAGCGCCTCGATCACCTCACCTCGCTCGAGCACGTCTCGCCCGCACGAGTGCAAGTGCACGAGATCGATCTGCTCTCGCCGGAGCTTACGACAGGCGACCTCGATCCCCTTGGTAATACAGGGGCCTGTCCAGTCGCCGACGCCGGGCACGCCATAGCCGACCTTCGTCGAGAGCAGCACATGCGTCGAGGTATCGCCGCCGAGGATCTTGCCTAGCCGCGTCTCCGAGCAACCATAGCTCGGCGCCGTGTCGATCAGGTTGGCGCCGCTGTCGACGACCGCCGAGACCAGCGCTCGCGCCCGCTCGTCGTCGAGGTCAGCGCCGCCTAGGTGCCCAGCGCCGAACGCCAGCTCGCTGACGGTGATGCCGCTGGTGCCGTAGGGCCGCTGCCTTGGCCGCCTGTTCGTCTCTGCCATCGCGTCTCCCTGTGTCCCCGCTCTTGGATGATGCAGGAGGAGGTTATCACTGCCTCGAGCTCGGGCAACGCGATGAGCTTGTCGACATAGGAGCCCCCTACACCTTCGGGACCGAGCCGGGTGCTGAGCTGCCGCGCCGATTTCGTAGCCGAAGACATGAGCCCTAGGGTTGGGTACGGCGAGCTTGCTGAAGCCTAGAACGCGACCGGCAGCGCGGTTTTCGGCGACGGAGGCATGTGTAGGGGTGCTCCTAGAGCGCTGATCAACTTACCGGACCGAGCTGCGCTAAGGATGCGGAATCACGGCGTAGGAGCGAGAAGGGCGCCTGCTGGTAGCAAGCAACCGACAACCGCTGTGATTTCGCAGACCAGCGCGGCGACGGGAGGTAAGTTGGTCAGCGCTCTAGGCTAGGGCTTTCAACCTCGCGGACGGTGTTCGCTCGGCCCGCGACTCTTCGACTGCAGGCCTCGCGGCGTCGACGGGAGGCGACGACTGGATCACGAAACCGACGCTGGGTGGATGACGACGACTGCGCAGCCGAAGCAACGAAGCGCCGAAAACGCCGAGGCCACGAGGTTTTACAGACCTTTACATTCGAGCAACGCTCGCGAAACACGGCGACGCTACGATGAGTTGTCCGTTGGTTTAGCAGCCTGTTGAGTCAGGAGCACCCCTGCGAATCTGGGACCGAGCCGGGTGCTGAGCTGTCGAGCCGATCTCGTAGCCGAAGACACGAGCCATACCGGTGGTCTGGCGAGCGTTCTGAGGCCTAGAAAGCCTCTGGGAGGCGGCCGGCAGCGCGGTGCCGGCGACGGGAAGAATGTGGTGGGGTGCTCTTAGGATGTCAACGAAAACGGTGGCTTCGTTGGGTTCGAAGGTGCTGATCATTTCGGCGCTCACCGTCTTGGTCGTGTCAGGTCTGGCGGCCCCTGTCCACGGTCGCCCGGAGCAGCCGAGCGCCGATTCGGCCTGGCGCCTGACCGGTCTGGTCTACGTCGGTACCGCCCCGTTTCAGCTGCTCGTAGCGCCCGGTATCGAGTACACGCGGGTCTATCACCGCGACCGTAACCCGCTCTGGGATCGGGCGCACATCAAGGGCCGCGCCAGCGTGCTGGCCACGCCCACCTCCCCCGGCGCACAGCTGGATCTCGAGTGGATGCCGCTGCTGCCTGTGATCCTGCGCGCTCGTTACTCGTTGATGGTCTTCACCGGCATCCCGCTGGGCGTCGGGCCCGGGATGCCCTTCGACTCGGCGAGCGAACCCTTTGACGCTGACACCCTCAACGCCCGCCAGGGAGAGGAGGAGACGGCGGTCGTCCAACGCGCCACGCTCTCGCTGACCCTCAGGGCCCGGTTGTGGCGGATCTTCGTGACCAACGAGCTCGAGCTGGCGGGGTGGTACGTGCCGGGAGACAGCAACAGGTTCTACTACGAGATGTACTACGACTCGATGGTGGCCCGCGGCAAGCTCGATGGCACGCTCGCCAACAAGTCGATGCTCTTGTTTCGGGTCTGGAAAGGAGCCGGGGCGGCGCAGCTGCTTGTTGGTGCGGTCAACGACTACAGCCTGGCGCTTCGGGCTGACATCGATCGCGACCGGGTCGGAGGCATCGTCGTCTTGACGCCCTCAGACAAGCTTCTTGGCGTTGACCGCCCGACGATCATGCTCGCGTCGGGGGCCACGCTGCTGCACCGGCACCGTAAGGACGAGTTCTGGGCCCAGCTCGCCATCACGCTGGGCTGGGATCTCTCGTGATGGGGAGTTCAATCGTGAAGAAAGCGTCGACGCTCAAGGCATGTGGCATCATCGTTCTGGCCGTCTGCTGGGATATCAGCGCGCATCTGATCGCGCCTGCGATCTCGTATGAAAACCCCTCACCGATCTTCGCCGACAGGGCCCTCTTCGTTGTGGTGATCACGCTCAGCCTGTTGATCACGTTCGCCGCGCTAGCGATCGTGTTTGTACGCATCCAGGACACGATGACGGGCTCGCCAACTCAGAAGGGCCTCAAGTTCGGGATCGCGTTCGGGGGCCTGTGGCTGCTGGGAATCATCGAGATGAGCCTCGTGTTCGACTCGTCGCTCGTCGTCGAGCTCTGCTCGGGCATAGCCGATGCGTCAGCCATCGTGCTGCTGGGGGTTCTTCTCGGTCGATCGTTTGCCACCGCGAGCCCGGCTCGAGCGGCGAAGAGCCATCGGCTCCAGATGATCGTCTCGGCCTCGCCCTTTCTGTTTTCGTGGCTCGCCGTTCGCTATCTCGGATATCTTGGCCTCGGGCTTGAATCCGGCTGCCGTAGCGAGCCGCTGGCGACGCTCATCTGGACAGGTGTTACCGGGGCCTGGATCGGCGTGATGTACCTCCTGCTGCGTCCATCACCGTCGTCGCGATGGAGCCCCTTCACCTTTCCCCTCGTCGTGTTCGGGATCGACTGGGCTTTGTTCACCTTCTTCGTGCTCATCTTCGTGGCCGGGCCGACGCTGGCTGGTCTTGTGGCGAGGATCGTCGCTGACCTGATCGCCGTGGGCATTGGCACGGCCTTCACCAAGAGGCTCAATCTGCTCCAGGAGGCGCAGCATGCGTAGGCTCATCCCCCTCATCTGTCTGATCGTGGGAGCGCCGACAACGGGGTCGGCGAAGAAAACGGCCGCAACACTAACCCTAAAGATCAGCGGCTGTCGCAGCGATCGTGGCAAGGTGCGAGTCGCCCTGTTCCGATCAGCGCGAGGCTTCCCCGACAAGGCAAAGAAGGCCGCCGCGCTCCGCACCGTGGCGATCAAGAAGAGACGGGCCGTGGTTCGATTTCCCAACCTCCCTTTCGGAGAATACGCCGCGGCCGCCTACCACGACGAAAACGAAAACCGCAAGCTGGACAGAAGCTGGCTCGGCTTTCCCAAAGAGGCCAACGGGGCGTCAAACGGCGCGCGAGGCGGATGGGGCCCGCCCAAGTTCAAAGACGCGCGGTTCAAGGTCTCGGCATCACGGACGATCGTGATCAAGCTGCGATAGAGTCGGCCTTGTTGCTGCCCCACAGCAAGCCAGCTACGCTCGCTCTCGAGGCGGCAATCGTGGCAGAGCGCATCCTGATCATCGACGACGACGAGAAGCTGGCAGAGATGCTGACCGAGTATCTCCAGACCCGCGGCATGAAGGTCTCGGCGACGTTCGACGCTGCCAGCGGGCTCGAGGCCCTGCGCACCGAGAGCTACGACGCGATCGTGCTCGACATCATGCTACCCGACATCGACGGCTTCGAGGTTTGCAAGCAGATCCGGACCTACAGCGAGATCCCGATCGTGATGCTGACAGCTCGAGGAGACGATGACGACCGGATCGTCGGCCTAGAGCTCGGCGCCGACGACTACCTTCCCAAGCCCTTCAACCCTCGAGAGCTCTTAGCCCGGTTGCGTGCCATCTTGCGGCGGGTCCGACGCCCATCATCGCCGACCGAAGGCGGCAAGCTTCGGTTCGGCGACCTGGAGATAGACTGCGATACTCGCGTGGTCCGCTTGAAGGACCGCGACTGTGGCCTAACGGGGCTGCAGTTCGACCTGCTGGTGATCTTGGCCCGTAGCGCCGGCCGCGTGATGTCGCGGGAGGTTTTGCTGGATCGGCTGAAGGGAGAGCTTCATGACTCCTTCGATCGCCGGATCGACGTCCACATCTCGCGCCTCCGCGCGGCGATCGAACAGGACCCGAAGAAACCCATGTGGATCAAGACGATGCGCGGGGTGGGGTACCTATTCGCCCGAGCTGACCGCTCCGAGGGATGATGCGGCGTCTGCACCTGCGGGTTTTCTTGTCTCTGCTCGCCGCGATCCTCGCCTCCATCGCGATCACCACCGCGCTGGCTGGCTTCTTGATGGCCCGGCAACTCTTCAACCCCTTGGCCAAACGATTTCGTGCTGAGGCTCGCCTCGTCGCCAGCCGTCTTCCTCCGCGGCGCGCACCCGTCGATCGTCTCCGCAGCGCGATCGTCCAGCAAGCCGAGCTCTTGGAGCTGCGCCTCGCCCTGTGGAGCCCCGAGGGCAAGAGGCTTACAGCCTCGGCCGCCCATCCTGCGCCTACGCCTCCGGACATCAGCGCCAAGGCATCCGGGTGGATCTTCACTCGTGGTCGCCCAACGTTTGCCACCAGGTTGCCGGATGGGCGGTGGCTCACGATGAATCCAACCTCCCCGCCGAAGCTAGACCTGGGCTGGCGCCCCCTGGGCGTCTTCGCCGTGTTGGCGTTCTGTCTCGCCCTCGCCAGCTTCTTCGTCGCGCGCCGACTCACACGCCGGCTGGCCGCGCTCAGTGCTGGCGTCGAAGAGCTCGGCGCGGGAAACCTCTCAGCCCGGCTGGAGGTACGGGGCAAAGACGAGATCGCGCAGCTCGCCGAGCGCTTCAACTGGGCTGCCGCTCGCATCAAGCACCTGGTCGAGTCCAAGAAGAAGATGCTAGCCAGCGCGTCGCACGAGCTTCGTTCTCCGCTGGCGCGTCTCCGCATGTTTCTCGAGCTGACGGCCGAAAGCGACGACCTGAAGCAGCAAGAGCGGCTGGCTGACGCCATCCGCGACACCGAAGAGCTCGACGAGTTGGTGGAGGATCTTCTGCTCGCGAGCCGGCTTGAGACGCCGACCCGATCCAAGTCGTTCGAAGGGGTCGACCTCGCGAAGATCGTCAGCGAGGAGATGACACGGCTGGGGATATGTACACCGCCACGCCGCCCGGTCGAGCTGCAAGGAGATCGACGAATGCTCCAACGCCTCGTTCGCAATCTCCTCGAAAACGCCCAGCGACATGGCGGTACCTCTATCGACGTCGAGGTCGAAGAGCTTGACTCGGGGTTCATCCGCCTCGTCACGGCAGACAGTGGTCCGGGAGTCGACGAGGAGGAGCGCGAAAAGATCTTCGAGCCGTTTTATCGGCCTCGAGGCCACCGCGAGGGCCAAGATGGAGGCGTGGGGCTGGGGCTGTCGTTGGTGCGACAGATCGCGCGACACCATGGTGGCGCTGTTGTGTGCAAAGACCGGCAGGGTGGAGGCACCGAGTTCGTCGTCACCTTAGGAGCTTCCCCACACCTTCGGGACCGAGCCGGGTGCTGAGCTGCCGCGCCGCTTTCGTGGCCGAAGCTGATCAGCGCTCCTAGAGCGCTGACCATCTTACCTCCCGTCGCTGCGCTGGTCTGCGAAATCACGGCGGTTGTTGCTCGTCGGTTGCTTGCTACCAGCAGGCGCCCTCCTCACGCCGTGATTCCGCATCCTTCGCGCAGCTCGGTCCGGTAAGCTGATCAGCGCTCTAGAAAGCGGCCGGCAATGCGGTGCCCGGCGACGGGAGGAATGGGTGGAGAAGCTCCTAAGCGACGCGAGGGATGTGTCGGGTGCTCGTGAGTGAGAGCACCTGATCTGGGGGAGTTGGCGCCATCGTCGGGCGGCATCTGCGGGACGCCATCCCAAGTCAGCTGTGGGCCTGGCGCCAGTCGCTCGTGGGGTGGACGGTGCGAGCGCTGCGCAGCTCTTTGAACGTCGCCTCGGCGTTGAGCCGATGAAGGCCGCGGGCGAAGCGCTCACCGGCCTCGTTTTCGGCCATCGGGCCGAAGGTCTGCCAGAGCTCCTCGGCGAGCTCGGCGGCGGCGCTGAGCTCGCCGCCCTTACGAACCAGGGCCTCGGTGCGGGCGATCAGCTGATCGAGGTACTGCTCGTAGAGGTCGAGGGCCGCGGGGGTGCCGAGGACGCCGTGGCCGGGGATGATCAGGCGCAGCGGAAGCGTCTGCCTGAACCGTCGGATGGTCTGCCGAAACTCGGACGCGCTGCTCTCGAGCAGGCAAGGCACGGAGCCCTCCGCGCGCACGAGGTTCCCGGTGAACGCGAGCTCGGCGTCGCGGACATAGACGATCGCGTCGCCAGGCGACTCGCCCGGACCGAAGCGCATGATCTCGACCTCGCGGCAGCCGAGGTCGACCGTGAGGCGCTGCTCGAAGAGGATGTCGGCCGCCCGAGGCTGAACATCGACGATCTGCGGGGCGTCGTTGCCGAGCAACCAAATCATAAACGCGCGCTCGCGCTCGAACTCGCGCATGGTCACCGCCGTCAAGCGTTGGGCGATGACCCGAGTCTCCTCCGGGAAGGCGTAGGCGCCGAAGTGGTGGTCGCCGTGGTTGCTCGTCGCGACCAGATACCCGATGGGCTTTTCGGTAACTGACCGAACTGCCTTCTGAATCTGCCTCGCCATAGCGCCATTGAGGCAGGCGTCGATCACCAGGACGGCGCGCTCACCGACGATGAAACCGCTGTTGTTGACCGGCGGCCGATCCGCCAGCAGCGCAAACACCCCCGACACGAGCTCGACGGGCTCGAGGCTCGTCCCCTCGGGGTTGAGGTTGGGTGGCACGAACCACTCCGGGATGGATGCTGGACGATCGGTGTCGAACATCGAGGCTCTTCTGCGCCGGCGCGCTCCCCACACCCGCGGACGCCAAGTTCCACGAGAGTCTTTCCAAACTGGATACGCCCGAGAGAAGTGTTGGTATCTGCCCGAGGGGAGATTCGGCCGAGACCGGGCTCGACCAAGAACAGGAACCAAGTTCTCGAATTTTCATAGCTTACTTGCAAGAGATGCCGGCTTGTCGGCCATCCGAACCTCTTTGTCGCGGCGATCGTCGATCTTGATCGTAGTCACGACGCGAGCGATCTCACCGCCGAAGACCGCCTCGTGCATCTGGGCGGCGACCGCAAAGAGCTGCTCCACAGAGCCCTCGACGTTGGTGCCCATCGCGTGGGTCTGGTGTTCGAGGCCCGCCTCGTTCAGGACGCGGATCGCTCGCGCGATGTAGGAGCTGAGGCTGACGCCAGCGCCTCCGCGCGGCGAAATCACGATCTCCATAATGGCCATCTTGGGCTCCTTTTCACGTTGGTTGCCCTACCCTAACACTCTCGACCACGCCGAGGTGGCTCGCGTGAGCCTCGACCGGGGGCGGCATCAAGCGACTTCAACGTGACGAAGACGGGATGACGCTCCCGCGGCTGACGCGACGGCGCGAGCTTCGCCGCGATGGCGTCGAAGCGCTTCCCCGAGGCGAGGTGGACCGTCGCCCGCTCAACCGGCGAGGTCAGGGTCACGACACAGCCGAGAGGAGCGAAGAGACGCAGCGAGGAGGGCCGTCACCACATCATTGGCAGACGTTGGTGGTCGCCGGGGGGGCGGTGGTGACCTTGTCGGGGGCGTCCCAGACCTCAATCTCGGCCAGCACGAAGGTCTCGTTCCAGTTCCAGGAGCCGTCTTTCTTCAGCCAGAGCGCCACGTGCTGGGCCAGCGGCTGGGTGCTCGTGAGGTTGAAGGAGTCCAGGCCGCCGTCGCCGTCGGTGACGGTGCCGACCTCGGTCCAAAGGCCATTGTCGACGCTCGGATCACCGGGGTCGCTCATCGAGCTGACGAGCACCGTGTACTGTGCCCCATAGAACAACTTGGCGCTGGTCTTGCTGTCGCGCCAGCGGATCGTGATCGTGGAGAGCTTGTAGAGCTTGTCCAGCTTCAAGGCCACCCAGCCAGCGTAGTCACACCAGGGGCAGTACCAGTCGCCACCGGAGAACGACGCCGTGGTGTTGGTCTTGCCATCGGTCAGGAAGCCAACGTTGCCCTTGTTCGGGGTCGCCATCGCGGTGGCCTGGAGGCCGAGGGCGACGTTGCGCGGGTCGGGCTGTTGAGGAGGGGGTGAGCCGGTGTCGTCGCCGCCGCCCTGGCAATCCTGGCGGGTCACGGTGAAGGTCACGGGCTCGCTCAGGCCGATGGTCAGATCTTGGACGCGAACCTCGAGGGCGTTGGCGCCGAGCTTCAACGCGATGGGCAGGCAGAAAACGCCGGTCGTGGGGTGCACGTCGGTAGAGATGCCGGAAGAAGACGCGCCGCCGGTGACGAAGACCGTCGTGCCAGCCTTGGCCGTGCCCGTGAGGGCGAAGACCTCAGAGCAGGTCGTGGTCTGCAGCGTGCCGTCGAGCACCGGCGGGTCGACGGTGTCGCTCGGCGTGGGGTCTGTCGGCGTGGGTGTGGGATTGGTTGATGTGGGGTTCTGCGGCGGCGGGGGCAGCGGCTCGCTCTCGATACCACAAGCGATGAGGCCCAACGAGGCGATCAGGCTGACAATGGCGAGAGTGCGACGTCTCATGCGCCACGTCTGTGCAAACGTCGTTCCGCTCTCGATACGGCAAAACATCCTTATATTTCAAGGATATTATGGCAGCACCTACCAGGCCCGGCTGGCGCGCCAGCCGGCTCGCCCAGCCACGATCGGCGCCTCGATCAGCCGCCTACTTCGCTCGGCCGCGGAAGCGCTTCTTCAGCTCTTGGGTCAGGTAGCCCCCGGTGAGGGCGTCGAGGTTGGCCGAGATCTCGTCGAGGCGGATCGACTCGGTGATCTGCTCACCGGGATCCTTCGGCGGGTTCAGCGCCATGATCGTCATCAACCGCCGACGGGTGAAGTAGAGCGAGGTGATCTCGCGTAGCAGCCCCTCTTGCACACCGACCAGCGAGGTCACGTCGAGCACCTCGGCGTTGAAGACCAGCCGGTCGAAGGACCAGTGGGCCCGAACCCCGAGGGTATAGCCGCTGCGCCTGGTGTTTTCGAACTCCTTGCCGCCGGGAAACGCTTGACGGTAGATCGCGTCGATCAAGGTGCGGTCGTTCGTGCCGCGCTCGGTGTTGAAGGTCACCTCGACGTCGGGGACCAGCGCCTTCCAGGCCGCGCCGGCGCGATAACCGGCGACTCGCTCGGGGTGGACCTTGAAGAACCTCAAGGCCGCCTGCTGCACCTCGCGGACCGTCGGCTCACGCTCGAAGCGCACCCTTAGCTGGCGGATCACCTTCATATTCGGTCGTGGCGGCGCAGGCGGGGTCACGCCCTGAGCCAGCGCCTCGCTGCCCGAGGCGGCCAGCGCGACCAGCGCGATGGCGAGAGTGATGGGCCGTCTCATCTGATGCCTCCAGTCTTCTTGCTCCAGTAGCCGTGGCTAATCGCATCAAAAAACGCAGTAATTTCTTGTAATCGTATCCGCTCGAGCTCACGCGCGAGCAGGCTCTGCGGCGCCCCCGAGACCATCCGCCGCGCCAGGGCGATGTACTCGTTATAGAGCCGCATCACACGAGCGGTCAGGTCGATGCGGATGCCCTGTAGGTTTCGGTCGATGCGGCCGAAGTGGGGCAGCTGACGCCGATCGAAGACCAACCGTGAGAGGTCCCAGACGGCGATCGCGTAGAGGTTCAGGTTGCCGTCAGCCAGCGCGTTCCAATAGGTAAAGGGCATGTGGAGGTAGGGAAACGACCGCAACCTCATCCGATCACGCCCACGGGACACCACGCCCCCAACATAGACGTCAGGTAGCAGAGCGGCCCATGGCGCCCGATCGCGATAGTCCTGGATACCCTTGAAGTAGACCTGCTTGTGCTCCAGCACCTTCTTCCAGAAGGTGCTGAGCTTTGGCACGTCGACCAGACGTCGGAGGTTCCCTCGACGACCGCCGCCACGCTTGATCCCTGGCACGCCCCCAAAGCGGTAGACGTGGCGATTGGTGATCATCCACAGGTGCTGTGGGTCGTTGGCGTAGGCGGTCATCCAGACGGGGATCTCCTTGCCGCCGAGCTGCATGATCTTGCGCCAGTTGTTGCCGTAGTCTTCGCTGTACCAGATCCCCGCGGGGGTCGCGGCGTACCATCGGTTGGCCGTCTTCGAGACCATCACCGAGATCACGTTGTTCGCCACGAAGCGGTAGCCTCGGCGCTTCCAGCTGCCCATCTCGCCGCCCTGAAACGAGGCGTAGATCCCGTCGCGGGTGGCGATCGCGCGGATATTCTTCGGGCCAAGCGAGATCCACTGCACCTGCGAGCGGGGGCCCCAGAGCGACCAATGGGTCGTGATCCAGTTTTTCGCGCTGTCGGGTGAGGCCATCGCGGCGCCCCCCATCGCCATGTGCACCAACCCCTTGAACTCGCGGTCGTAGTAGAAGGCTCGTACGTAGCCGCCATAGACGTAGAAGTTCATCTCCTTGCGAAACGAGACACCTCGGTCACGGGAGACGAAGAGCCCGCCAGCGGTGCCAACGAGCAAGGTCTTGGGCTTGGCGGGATCGGTCGCGACGGCGTTGACCACGCGCTCGGCCAGGGTAGCTCGCCCCTGCCAGATCCGCATGAAGCTGCGGCCCTTGTTCAGCGAGCGATAGAGCCCGTCGGGGGTGCCGACATAGACCCGGTTTTCGTCGTGCCAGTCGACCTCGATCCAGTTGATCGCGACGGCCTTATCCCCTTTTTTTACCAGTAATTGCTGCCAGTTGACACCTGAGGTGTGGAGCCCTTTCTGGCGCAGCCAGCTCTGCAGGTGAGGTGACTTCCCCGGCAGCCCGAGGGCGTACTCGTTGCGCGGATCGGCCTCCCGCTCGCGGCCGAAGTAGAGCGAACGCGATGGGCTGACGACGATCTCTTCCCAGGTCACACCGCCGTCGCTCGTGCGATGGATCGTCCCCGAGGCGGTGCCGATCATCACGAACTTGGGGTCTCGGTGGCTGATCCCGATGCAGGTCGGCTGGTCGGCGAGGCCCACCGTCGGCACGAGCTCGAACGTCGCAGCTGTCGCCGTCTCCAAGCATCCGAAGAACGCAGCCGCAAGCGACAGCGCGACCAGTTGCGCAGGAGCCTTCACTCGACACCTTGCGCGGTCAGACACGCCCCCTGCAGTGGTGTGATCGTGTCGAGCTGGCCCTTAGCGCCGAATTGGCCCCGAATCTTGATGTAGCGAATATGGGAGAGCGTGGCGCAAGACAAATCGAACTGCGTCGCCCGCGACGTCCAAAGACCGATCCGCTCAAAGGCGCTGGCTCCATCGCTCACGAGGATCTCGAACGCCCCGGTGCCACTAACCTGCTTGTCTAGACAGCCAGTGTAAGGCGCGTCATTGGTCGTGACGGCGCCGTGAATCGTAAACTCGGGGTAGAGCGGCGTGTTGGGGGTCGGCGGCACACGATCGATCCACTCTCCTCCTACCGCAAGAACAACCTCGCTGTTGCTGTCGAGAGCGATCATCGCTCCATCGGCGGGCCCCTGCACCTCAGGAACGTCCCCCGAGACTGTCGCCTGCACCACTCCAGCAGCGTTGACCACCTCGCAACAGGCACATTCTTCGGGACAATTGGTGCAGTTCTCGGTCTGGAACGCGTCGCAGATCCCGTTACCGCAGGTCGCCGGCTTGTTGGGATCGAGGTTGGGAGGCGACCCCTCGAGCAGGCAACCCGAGAGGCTCGCGCCGAAAAGCACGACCATCAACGTAGGAGGTATGCGTGTCACGAAAGGTAGCATATAGACCTACCTAGCCGACGGCCAGTTCTCGTGACTCGTTGCGCCGCCAGCGGTCGCCCGGCCGGGCCTGCACAGATCCGGCCAGGCCGCCTGCGCGTTGAAAAAGGCCAAGATGGTTGCGACAATCGAGGCCTGGGCCGTCGTAGCCTTGTAAGCGCACCGGCAAGCTGATCAGCCGATCTCGATGTCCTGGTGGCAGGGCGAGTGGCCGGCTCAACGAGGCGTAAGTCTCCGAAATTCGCTCCTGTCTACGAAGGCCGCTGCGGCATGTGCGTTGCAATAAAGATCAGTCAGCGTGTTCCGAAGAACCTTTCAAACGAGGATGACCATGACTCAGCCGATGACGATTCGCTCTGCAGCAACCGCTCTAGCAATCGCGCTCTCGCTGATCCTCGCCCCCGCCTGTGGCGGTGATGACGGGACGGTCCATCCCCAGCCCAACCCCAACTCGACGCCCAAGTGGACGAATGTCGCCCCTGGCCTCTTCGCCGCTTCGCCCAACACCTCCGACGGCGAGCTCGGCGTCGGGGACGACCTCGTCATCTTAGGTCAAGACTTCATCGACAAGACCCACGGCCAGACCATCCTCGTGATCAAGGGCACCTACTTCGACTCGGATGGCGCTAACCATGTGGTCGACCTCCAGAAGTCCCCTAAGCGCGTCAACAAGGGCAAGCTGACCTGGCGGATGTTCCCCAACATCGTCTTTCACCCCAAAGGTGACAAGCTCGGTCAGTTCGTCGGCCAGCTCCAGGTGATCAACCAGGGCAACGATGGCAGCAAGAAGATCTCCTTGGCGCTACCAGTCAACCTCACGATCAAGCCCTCCTTGATCCCACGCACGATGCGCCCCAACAGCTCGTCTTGTCAGTCCATCGTTGAGGCGACCCTCGAGAACACAGGCTTCTCCTTTGTCCTCGAGGCCATCGGCCTGCGCGCGGGCACCCCGGACAATCCGCTGACCTTCCACTGGACCTTCCTTCGGGAGAACTGGACCGTGAAGATGTCCCACGGCAGCTTCGACCCCGACTCGATCCTCCCCAAGACTGGCGCCTTTATGCTCCAAGACGAGGTGACCGATGGCCGCGTCTCGCTGGTGCAAGATCTCGGCGACCGCAGCTTCTTCCTCAAGGTCGGCTCGGACACCCTCGGCGACACGCGGCTCAAAGAGCTGCGCACGGCGCCGATCCCCGAGGGCGGCAGCGGCTATATCGCCAGCGTCAACGTCGCAGCGGTGGACGCCAGCGGCAAGGTGGCGCGGCTGGCGATCCCGATCACCGTCACGCAGATGGCGACGATGATCTACGACGGCCAGCAGCAGATCGCCGAGCGCTTCCAGCCGCGGATGGTCAGCGACTGCATCCCGGGCGGCAGCATCGGTCGTCAGGCCAGCTACAGCGAAAACAAAGCAGAGACCCGCGCCCGCAGCATGAGCTTCCAGTACAACGCCAACGCTGGCGTCAACCTGGGGCTCCCCTCCAACCCCTTCGCCCTCGGCGTAAACTTCAGCGCGGGCTTCGGCGTCGACGTCAACTCGTCGGTCTCCACGACCAACAGCGTGGGCAAAGACCTCAGCGGCCAGATCCTCCCTGGCACGTATGGGGTGTTCTACCGCCAGACGACCAAGCTCTATCGCATCGGACGGCTGATCGGCCACACGGTCTGCGGCCAAGATGTCGACCTCGGCACGGCGATCCTCACCGATTGGATCTTCACCCCGGACCTCGCTACGGGCCCCAAATGCGTCCCGCCCTCGAACCTGCCCCCTGCGCAAAAGTTCTTGGACTGAAGAGCACCCTCGGAAGCCTCTACAGAGGCCGCCGCCGCGCGCCTCCTCTTTAGGAGCACCCCTACAAACCCCTCCCGTCGCCAGGCACAGCGCTGCCGGCCGCTTTCTAAGCCTCAGAACGCTCGCCGTACCACCCGTATGGCTCGTTTCTTCAGACCTTAGCACCTCGGAATACGACGCCCTACGGTCGCCCCTTTTCTACCGGCCACCGCGCTAGCCGCCCTCCCCTCCGAAAATCGAAGAGCCGCCGACCGCTCCGCTATCTACCGAGAACCATCGCGTTTTCCACTCGACAATCGCGATGGGGAGAGCAAAGATCGGATCCTGCTCAACGATTTCGAGAGCCTAGCGTCGTGATCCAGCCGCAATAGCCGGCTGTAGAGCTTGCCAGAGAGGACGACTCGATGATCGTAACCTCTATGTTCTCGAGGTGTTGAGTGCTCGGCTATCCGGTATGCTGCTTGCACAAAAGCCGGGGGCAGGGAGAAGACGATGCTTCGAACGACCTTTCGCCTCTCGATCGCTCTGATGCTCGCCACCGCGTTGCTCGCGTCCGCGGACGCCGAGGCGCGCAACAGCGGCCCCCGCCTCAGCGCCAAGGCCTACCACCAGAAGGCTCGGCTCTTCAAAAGGCGGGGCAACCGACAGTTCCGGCTCTTCAAGAGGGGCGGCAAGCACGCGGCGACCCATCAATCGCACGCGCTGAAAAATCACAAGAAGGCCAAGGTCTACAAGCTCAAGGCCCGCGCCGCCAAGGCGCTGAAGAGGGGCGATAAGGCGACGGCGGACAAGCTCTGGTCGCAGGCCAAGACCCTCGAGGCCGCGCTGACGAGCGCGCCAAAGAGCAAGGCCAACATCGTCGTCACCAACCCCGACGCTGCTCCCAAAGTCCAGACCGGTAAAGCCAAGACTCAGGCCATCAGCTACAACAAGGCCCGCAAGGCTTACAGTAGCCAGCTCGCCCTCTCCCGCAACCAGCGCCAACAAGCGTTGACCACCGGCGACGCCTCCCTGCTTCGTCGCTCCCAGATCAACCGCATCGCCGCCTCCCGCTCGATGGTCAAGATGCTCAAGGCTCAGGAGACTGGCCTGCGGCTGAAAGCCGCCCGCACCCATGACCCGGCGACGAAGGCCTACTACAACAGCAAGGCCGACAAGCTCGCCTCTCGGGCCAAGCGGCTGAACAGCGCGATCAAGGCTTACGAGGCGAAGATCCCGACCCAGCAGGGCACGGCCAAGAACAGCACCAGCAAGACCCAGAACGGAGGTCAGCAGGTCCCGGACGCCGAGCAGCCGGTCCCGCCGACCGCCCAGCCCAAGACCGCTCAGCCCTCCGGGACCCTCCGCCAGCTCAAAGCCTACGCCTCGAACAAGGACCTCTCCAGCGCGCTGAGCGTGCTCAAGTCGATGGAGAAGTCGGCGGCGAAGGCCACTGGCATCAAGGGCCTGTGGAAGAAGCTACAGGTCAAGCGCGCCCGCCGCACTCTGCGCAAGGCCGCCGAGCGCGTTGGTGTTGAGGCGATCCGCACTGGCGGCGCCGCGGCCGACCAGCAGCTCCTCGAGCAGCGCCGCGAGTACGCGACTCAGGTTCGCGCCCTCCGCGCCGCTGGCCTGACTCCAGAGCAGCGCCAGGCGCTGCGCGCCGAGCTGGCCCAGATCCCGAGCCTCCGCACCAGCGGCTCGAAGTACTCGCAAGCGCGCCATGTACTGAAGCACCTCAACCGCGCCGGCAAGAGGTACGAAAAGCGGCCGGTCCGCCGCATCATCGCCGCGCTCGGTAACATGGTCTTTGGCTCGGTCCGCTCCTCCAACACCAAGCTCGACCGCGCGCTGATCAAAGAGGCCCGCTACCTGACCACCAAGGGGCCTGATGGTGCGGTCCAAGCTCGCCTGCTGCTGATGTCGGCCAGGACTCGCGGGCTGGGCAAAACCTGGCGCTTCAAACTCGCCCACCGCAAGGCCCGTCGCTCGCTCTCCAAGACGATCCGCAAGGCGATCAAAGAGGGCGACCCCTCAAGCGTCGAGCTGGCCTACCAGCTACGCGAGTCCTATGAGATGGATCGCAAGGGCCCCGATTACCGGCTCAGCGACAAAGAGATCCGCAACATGAACAAGAACATCGAGCGGGCCGAGCTGTCGCTGGTGAAAAACCTCGCCAAGCAGGCCGCCTGGATCGCCAAGTACCCGAAGCAGGCGCAGAACATCTTCGGCTATGGACCCGACGCCGCCGCCACGGTCAACAACCTGGCCCGTGAGACCGCCAGCCGGCTGATGCAGAACGGCAGCAGCGTGCCCCGCAGCGTAATCCGGATGATGAGCAAGACTGACAACAAGCTCAACGCGCGCAAGCCGGGCATCCTCGGTCGCATCGCGCGGCTGCCGCTGAAGGTCGCCCTGCTGCCCTTCAAGGTGCTGCACTGGGCCACCGTCAACCAGGCTCGTCACGTCATCCACAACAAGACCGGCGGCGCGCCCCCACCCCCGATGAAGCCCGAGCGGCTAAACCAGCTGATGCAGTCCGGCATGCCGCGGCAGCAGGAGATGGAGCAGGGCTACGGTCAGGTCGCTCAGGGTGGCGCCCCGATGACCCCGGCTGACGCGATGATGTAGCCTCGCGCGCTTTCGGCGCGCTCTCTGCTGAGGAAGCCGTGACCAGAGGCGACCCCTCGGGTACGCTGTATCCATGAGGTGGAAGACCTGTCGCGCTCGCAGGGGTGTCTGCGCTGTTGATCGGCGGCTGCGGCAGCGACGATGGCGTGACCCTGCCCAACCCGCCGACCAACCCGCAAGACGGGCCGCCCGCGGGCAACGGCGACGGTGCCTGCTCGATCCTCGCCGAGGCTGGGCTCGAGGACGTCTCCTCACCGACCACCATCGTCGGCGACGGCACGGCGGCGAGCTGCACCGCCGAGGCGTTCCATCAGGCGATCGCGAAGAGCGGCGTGATCACCTTCGACTGCGGACCCGATTCGTCGGCAACGACCACCTCAATTCGCGCACCCTGGGCTCGTATTTGCGCCCTCTTCGACTGACCCGATTCGTCAGCAACGTCCACAGCGGCTCGATCGTGATCGACGACTCGCAGATCACCGGCAACAACGGCGGCTCCCGGTACCCGACCTACCCGCAGATCGCGAACGACAGCGACACACCGATCAACGTCTCCAACTCGACGATTGAGTAGCCCTTGTCCTCTGCAACATCCCGCTCCCCGGCATCCCCCTCGGATCGACGCAGAGCCCTCGGCTGGCTTGGCTTCACCTGGGGGCTGGTAGGGGTCAGCGCGCTGCTCGGCGCCGCGATCGTCCGCCTCGCGCCGATCGGCTGGAGCGCGCTGAGCTCCCCGCTGAGCTGGCACCACTGGCTGGTCCTCGCCCTCTGGCTGCCGCTGATGGCCTTCTCCGAGGGCTACCGCGGCTTTCAGAAGAGTTTTTCGCCCCGCGTCGCTGCCCGCGCGGTGTACCTCGCCGGCAACCCTACGGCGCTGCGGGTAGCGCTCGCGCCGCTCTTTTGCGTTGGCTACTTTCAGATCGCGCGTCGCAAGCAGATCGCGGTGATCAGCGTGACCCTCATGGTGATCGGCTTCATCGCGACCGCCCGCGCGCTGCCGATGCCCTGGCGCGGGATCGTCGACCTCGGCGTCGTCCTCGGCCTCGCCTGGGGGCTGACAGCGATGCTCCTCTTCGTCGCCTCGGCGCTGCGCGGACGGCTCGACCCGGAGGGCGCGCTCCCCGAGGAGCCAACACCCTAAACAAACGGCGCCTCGCCCTACCCGCCCTACTCCGCCTTCCCCTGATAGTCGTAGTAGCCCTTCATGCAGCTGTAGATCGTCCCCATCACCTCGTTGGTCGAGGCCCCCCCGAGGACGTCAACCCCCTGGCGCTTCAGCGCGCGGGCCTGCTTCAGCGCGTGGGCCCAAGCGCTGCGCTCGAACCCGACCAGCTTGCGATGCTGCGTCGCCGTGAGCGGCTTCCCGAGGGCGGTGGTGTCGTAGATCGTGGCGAACTCGGCGCGCTGAGCCGAGCTCATCTTGCCGTAGTCTTTGACGTGGCCAAGCTCGTGGAAGAGCGAGAGGATCGCGAAGCGCGACTGCGGGCCATGCCAGAAGACCTTGTCGTTGACGAAGTCGTAGGAGGTGTCCGAGCCGAGCAAGACTGGACGCTTTCCGGTCGGCATCAGGGAGACGCGTTTGCCAGCCTTGGTCACGATGTCGAGCTTCGTCAGCTTGTTGACCTTCGCCACTGGGAGGTTGAGATGGTAGCTCGCACCCTCGATCCTGCATCCGCCGCCGAGGTCGACCGTGAACGGCTTCTGCCCGTCGCGCTTGGCAGAAGACCACGGCGTCTGGCTCGAAAGCTTGCCGGAGAACGTCGAGGCGTTGTCTAGAAGCTGTGTGAGCGAGCCGACCCGGGGCAGCTTGGCGACCCGACGCAGGTCGCGGCGGAAGCCACGCTCGCTGCGCAGAAACGAGCGAGCCTTCTTCTGCGCGTGTCCAGCGGGAGCGAGGATGAAGAGCCCGGCGAGGGCGAGGACGATAGAGAGGGTGAGTCGGCGCATGCTCAAGAGGCATGCAAACGGCGCTCCACTTGTGACCGTCGTGTTTTCAACACCTTGGAGAGCTGGGATCCTCCGCAGACGCGCGACTGGCGACTGCGCTTGTCACCGCGAGCAGGAGGTAAGCCCACAAGACTCACAAGCCCACGAGGCTCCTTCCCCCAGCTCGAGCCGGTTGGGATCGACTACTTGGCCTGCTCGATCTCGCGGATCAACGCCTTGTGGAGGATCGACGGCATCCCTCGCTGCACGACGCCGATCTGCTTGGCGCCGTTCATCGGTGTGTAGAAGGGCTCTTTGGCGTTGGGGCTCTCGGCCCATCGGCCGAAGAGCAGGTGGTTCGCCAGCCGCAGGTCGTTGAGCTTGCGGCGGCTCTGGTCGCTGCGACCGCGGTTCATCGCCCAATCCAACGGCTTCGTAACCTCGGCCTTCTTGACCTGGTCGAACATCTTCTTCGGCAGCAGCACCTCAGCGATCACGTTGCGGTGACCCGCACCACGAGCCTTCTCGCAGGAGGCGAAGCGACGGGCGTCGCCGAGCTTTGGAAAGAGGTAGAAAGCTTCGCCGTACTGGCCGCCACCGTGGAAGAAGCGAAAGGAGTCCTTGGTGTTCTTGATCCGGCAGAGCCCGGCCGATGACGTCACCCTGTAGGTCCGGTAGTAGGCCTGCCCCTTTTGCTGCACAACCTGCAGCGAGGGCTGCGCGCCAGCGACCACCTTGGGCCGGACCTTTGCCCGCGGCTCGGCGAAGGTGGAGCTCGCGAAGAGGAGAGCAAGGACCAGGATCAAGTTCGAAGCGGTTTGGCGCATTTCGCCATGCAATGCAAACTTCAGACCCAAAAACACCCTCCTTCTTTCAATGGGTTGAACAAGCAGCCTGGCCAGCTGGCCATCGAAGACGTCACCTGATCGCCATCTTCACTTGCCAGTACCCTTCAAGCGAAGACCTTTCCCTACCTTCCATGGTAGCGTTGAGCTACATAGCAGCCTGCTGTTTCAGGCCGGATCGAGCGAGGCGACACCATTCAAACCGAGATCGCGCAGCGAAACCGCAGCCACAACGGTGCGCTAAGCTTGAGCGACAACGAGCTCCGTTCGAAGAGCGAGTCTTACACGATGAGCGCTAGCTCAACAGCCTGACAGGCCCGAATCGAGGTGTATCGTGCCATCCAGACGCTTCTTCCTTGCTCTACTCTCTGTTCTCGCCATCTCCTGCGCTCCCGACAGCCAAGGGCGAACAGGCCAAGCGACGCAGCCGATCATCAACGGCAAGGCCTGCACCGAGCAGCTCACACCCACCGCCGTCGCCTTGCTGCTCGAGGCCACGATGACGCTGCGAGGCACAACGATCCCGATGCGCACGGTGATGTGCACCGGCACGTTGATCGCGCCCGACGTCGTACTCACGGCGGCCCATTGCGTGACGCCGTCAATGCTCGCCAGCGGCCTTGGCACCGTCGCCGACGCGCAGTATCACGTGGCCTTCACCGCCAACCTCGCGACCTACGCCGACCAGGCCCGGGGGCTCCCACCGGAGGTCGGTGGCAAACCGCTGGCCCCGCTCCCGGAGGGGGCGTTGAAGGTCCGCGAGTTTGTCGCCCACCCGAGCTTCGCCTCGGCTGAGCTCCAGACCTTCAAAGGGGGCGTCAACGGGAACCTTCATGACATCGGTCTGATGTTTCTGGAAAAGCCCGTCCCCCTCGACACGCTGCGCCCCGCCGTGCTGATCACCAAAGAGGAGGCCAAGCAGCACCTCGTCAAAGACGCCTCGGTACGGATCGCAGGCTGGGGCCAGCAGGTGCCGGTGACCAACCCGCTCTTCCCACCGCCGGCGGGTACGGTGGGCGTGAAGGTCTGCGCGACCTCCCATATCAACGAGATCGGCGCTCATGAGATGCAGATCGGCGGCGGCCCCGAGACCTCTCGCAAATGCCACGGCGACAGCGGCGGACCGAGCTACCTTGACATCGAGACGACCACGACGGTGAAAGAGCGCCTGGTCGGTATCACCTCTCATGCTTATGATGAGACCGACTGCGCCAAGGGCGGCGTCGACACCCGTGTCGACGTCTGGCTCGATTGGGTCGACGACGAGCTGCAGAAGCGCTGCGCCGACAACAGCCGCGCGTGGTGCGAGGTGGAGGGCATCATCCCAGCCGAGTTCTATGAGCCCCCGCCTCCAGATGCGGGTGGCGTGAGCGACGGTGGCTCCACGGGTGGCGATGGCGAGAGCAAGGGCAGTGACGGCGGCTGTTATGTCGCGAGCACGTCGCCTGTCCGTCCCACGCTGCTGGCGCTGCTCTTCGGCTTGGCGCTCTTCATCCATCGCCGCCGCTAGAGCGCTGACCCACGTCCCTCCCGTCGCCGCGCTGGGCTGCGGCATCACCGCGGTCGTCGCTCGTCGGTTGCGTGCGACCAGCAGGCGCCCTGCTCGCTCCGACGCCGTGATGCCGCATCCGTCGCGCAGCTCGGTCCGGTAAGCGGATCAGCGCTCTAGCAGACACCCACGACCTCAATCCTGTCCCTCCTCCTGATACATCCACACGATGAGACGACGCGCGACGCGTGTTGGCCTGGGCTTCAAGTCGAGGGAGCCACCAAGGAGACGAGGGTCGTCCACCCCAGTGAACTCTGAGGTTAGGTGCTTGACCCTCTCATCGATGGAGCAAATACTCTAGTGGCGGGGTGGAAAAGGGGTTGCATGGGTAAGGTCGCGTGGCTGCAGCGCTACAGCGGGGGGGTTCAAGAGCTAGACGAGCAGCATCAAGCGCTCTTCCGCGTCGTCAACCAGCTCGATGACGCTATCGCGGCAGGCGCCATGCACGAGGTCATCGGCACCTTCAGCCGGCTGATGGACTACGCGCGAGCTCACTTCGCCGACGAGGAGGCGTATATGGCCCGCATCGGCTACCCCGACCTCGAGGTTCACCAGCAGGAGCACGCTCGCTTCGTCGAAGAGCTCACCAACCTCTGGGAGAGCTTCCTCGCTGATGAGAGCGAGGTGATCCCGAAGCTCCAGGCCTTCCTCGCAGACTGGCTCACGAGCCACGTCGACGCGACCGACGGTGACTACGCGCGAGAGCGCTGACCGACGTCCCTCCCGTCGCCGCGCTGGTCTGCGACATCACAGCGGGTGTCGCTCGTCGGTTGCGTGCGACCAGCAGGCGCCCTGCTCGCTCCGACGCCGTGATGCCGCATCCGTCGCGCAGCTCGGTCCGGCAAGCGGATCAGCGCTCTAGGCGGCCACCGCAGCAGCCCTCTCGGATGAGGCAGACAGCGATCCCGTCGACCCTGCCGAGTAGCGCAGCCAACGCCGGCGGGTCAGCGGCGCTTCGCGGGCAAGAGCGTGTAGAAGGACGAGCCCCCTCGAGGCTCGCTCTCGACCCAGATCGCGCCCTGGTGGGCCTCCACCACATAGCGACAGAGCGCGAGGCCGAGGCCGGTGGACATCTTCAGCCCAGCCTTGCGCGACTCGACCTGACCAAACTTCTCGAAGATCTTGTCGTGGTATTCGGCCGGGATACCCTCGCCGGTGTCCGAGACGCAGATCTGAACGGCTGGCAAAGAGACCCGCGGCTGCCCCTGGACGCGCTCGGTGATCGGCTCGGTGCGGATGGTCACCGTCCCCTTCTCCGGCGTGAACTTCAGCGCGTTGCCGATCAGGTTGCCGAGCATGCGATCGACCAGCTCGTGGTCGAAGCGCATCACCGGCACCTCTTGCGAGAGCACGCTGGTGACCTGAATAGCCTTGGCCCGGGCCAGCGGCGCGAAGCGGCGGATCGCCGCCCGCACGTGGTCGTTAAGCACCGCCGGCCGCGGCTTGACCCGCGCGCGCCCCGCCTCGAAGCGGCCGACGTCGAGCAGGCTGTTGATCATGTCGAGGATCTCGTCGGTGCCCTTGAGGCTCTCGGCGACCGACGCGAGGGTATGCTCGCTGCAGCCCTCGTCCCGCTCGACCTCCTCGAGGGTCATCCGTAGCGCCTGCACCGGGTTTCGCAGGTCGTGGACGATCATTCGGTTGAGATCCTCGCGGAGCTGCTCCTTCTCGCGGATCGCCCGCGCGTTCGCTACGGCGCCGGCGACACTCTTGGCGAGGGTCTCGAGCACCAGCCGATCATCTTCGTTGAAGGCCTGCTCTTCGAGACTCTGGACACCGATCACGCCGATGGTCGAGTCGCCCACCGGCAGCGGCACGCAGAGCGCGCTCTGGATCCCCTCGCAGAAGGGCTGGCTGCTGCCGAGCTGCTCGGCGTTGTCGACCTGCATCGCCCGCCCGGTCGCTGCGACGGTGCCGGAGATGCCTTCGCCCAGCGGCTCCGCGTCACCGACCTTGGCGTCGAGCTCGCCGCCAGCGGCCAGGGCCCGCAGCACGACCTGCTTGTCCTCGCGCAGCATCACCCCCGCGGCAAAGTAGCCGAAGCGCTCGTGGATCTCCCGCGCCACCAGCCGCAAGAGCTGCTCGAGGTCGACCGAGCGGGTGGTGACCCGCGCAACCTCGTTGATCAGCAGCAGCTGGAGCCAGCGGCGGCGCTGGCTATCGAAGAGGCGCGCGTTGTCGATCGCCTGCACCAGGTAGGCGGCGATGTTAGCCAGCAGGGACTCGTCTTCGCTGCTGAAGCGGTTGCGCTCGGTATGCTCGATCACCAGCGCGCCGATGGTCTCCCCCTGCATCCGCAGCGGCACCGAGAGATGCGACCGGATCCCGCTGACGACCTCGCGATAGCTCGGATGCTCTGGCGCGTTGCCGAGGCGCATGGGCTCGCCCTTCCGGATCACCTCGCTGACGATGCCCTCGCCGAGCTGCGCCGACCAGCGCTCAAAGTCGAGGCCATCGACGAAGGAGCGGCGGGTCGCGTAGCCGCCCTGGAGCACGCGCTGCGTCTCACGTTCGAGGAGCACGATCGCGACGAAGGAGATGTCGAGGGTGTCGAGCATCGCCCGGCAGGCCATCGAGACCAGCTGCTCCCGATCGAGAGAGGACATCACCAGCCGGCTGACCTCGTTGACCAGGTTCAGGTGACGCACGCGGCGCCGCTCGCGCTCGTACATCCGCGCGGCGTGGACGGCAGGAGCGACGAGGGCGGCGATGGTCTCGAGGAGGTGCCGATCGCTGTCTTCGAAGGCATCGGCAGAGGTCGACTCGACGTCGATGACCCCGATCACCGCACCCCGGTGCATCAGCGGCACGGCCAGCTCGGATTGCACCTGCTCCAGCTCGGGGACACGCTTGTAGAGTTCGGAGGTGTTGGCGCCGTTGACCAGGATCGGCTCGCCACTGGCGGCGACGGATCCCACCACACCGCGCCCCAAAGGCACGACCCAGGGCTCCTCCTGCACCTCAAGGTCCTGGCTCAAGCCGAGGCCTTCCCCCGCGCGCACGACCAGGTGGTCGTCTTCGACCAAGCCGATCGCCGCGAACTCGTAGCCAAAGCGACTGCGCAGCAGGTTCACCACGCGCCACAACAGCTGCGTGACCTGCAGCGTCGAGAGCGTTTCCCGGGCGATCTCGGCGAGAAAGCCCAGGTCTCGTAGGTGTCGAGTTCTATTGCGCTCTTCTGGGCTCAATGGTGCAGAACTCTACACCATATGGGTGGAGCGTGACAGATCTAGAGCGCTGATCCGCTTACCGGACCGAGCTGCGCGAAGGATGCGGAATCACGGCGTAGGAGCGAGAAGGGCGCCTGCTGGTAGCAAGCAACCGACGAGCGACAACCGCTGTG
>PDWJ01003261.1_pt1 | contig 24487 bp, 17 predicted proteins | sample 1430881 | NCBI WGS metagenome assembly PDWJ01 (sample SAMN01162460, study PRJNA174530) | Oral metagenome, whole genome shotgun sequencing project. | biome: Marine environment; feature: Marine mammal; material: Swab sample of the gingival sulcus; isolation source: swab sample of gingival sulcus...
GAGCTGGTTCGTCAGATCCCAGCAGAGCAGTTGATTTCCATCAAAGAAAAGATGGATGAATTTACCGGGATGATTTTTGACGCCAGCGCATAGCGCCCCAAAAACAGCTATGGCGACCGGCCTATAATTAGCCAATCGTCCGATCTTTCATGCTTAAAAACTGAAAAAGGCTCCCACAGCTGTACCGGATTGTAAGCTCGGTGGGTGGTTGGGTTGCGCGAAGTGAAACCCAACATAGAAAGCCATCAATAGTTGGGTTTCAGTTAGTTGGGTCTCATTCCTCAAATGGGCGCTTTTATTTAGATCCTGGACCTTATACCCCTTCTAACACATTATGCTGGTGGGAATATTCAGAGTCTGATATCACAAGTTGAACCGCCTCGCTGGTTTTGGTATTGATGATAATGGGACCGATCAAATTGGCTGTGATCTTCTTTTCTTCGGTAATATTAATCACCACGTAAACGGTCAGATCTTCCTCTTTTTGGGCTTTCAGCAGAACGGTTTTGAGTTCGGGTCTTCAAGAAGAATAAACTTATGGTATCCTGAAAAGCCGGGCAGACCGTCGGGCATGGAAAGGATTTTAGTTTCATCAATCTCAATGGGTCCGAATTTTCTGGTGTCTATTTTTAATGTGTTCAATTTTCCTGCCCCCTAGAAAATTTTTTGTTGAATAATTGGGCAACATCGGCAACATCCTCGGGCGTTTTGGATGCGGCTTCGATGTTTTTATTTTCGATCTGTTCCAGCACTTCCATGCGATAAATAGGAATATCTTTTGGGGCATCTATTCCTATCTTTACAACATTGCCGTCAATTTCAAAGACATTGACAACGATATTGTCCCCGATTTTAATTTTCTCCTCTGCCCGGCGGGTCAGAATAAGCATAAGGTAAGCATCCTTTTTTATTTTTGGGTCTTTTGTTGTGAAAGACCCGGTGTGATTCCATCGCCGTTAAATATAGTCCACAAGGCTGAGCTGCATGACCTTTGATGTGGTGCTTAAGGCCGCCTGGTATGCGATCTGGATATTCTGCATTTTCATGACGGATTCAAGAATATCTGCATCTTCAATTTCCGATCGCCTTTGGGTGAACGTGAACTGGGTTTCATCAACGATCTTGTCCCGAATGGCCAGTCGGTTGTATCGAATGCCGATGTCCACAATGTTGGTGGTCATGTTTTCGTAGTGGGTCTCAAGGCGCCCAATGGCACGCTCAAGCCCATCCTGGTTATTATTGGCAAGATCTTCGCGGATGTCAATAAGTGTATTGAAAATTCCCCATTCCACATCCCGTTCACTCGCCATGGCCTGGTGAATATCGTCTTTCGCATGGAATCCAAGGATCTGGCCGACACTGCCGCCGTCGCCTCCTGCGGACGATGGTGCATGGGGACCGGTTTTCCAGAGTAGCTCAAGGCCTTCCATTTCACTGCCGCTTTCCTTAATGGTGAAATGTTGGGTGATGGCATCCCAGGTGACAGAATAGTCAATGTGATTGCCATTGGCCTGGGATTCTTTTTCCATGGCAAGTTCAATGGCTGCCGCCAGGTCATCGTGGTGGGTGTATGTCCCCTGTTTAATGGTTGCAGTGAGAATTGCTGGGGTCTTGCCTTGGCTTTCTGGCATCACTTCCCTGAAGTCCAGCTTGTTGTTATCCCCATCAATGGTGATGTTGACCACCGGAGTATCACTTTTAGAAAATGTGATGTCATCATGGCCGTAAAATCCCAGCATCTTTGCAGCGCTTGAATCCCGGTGAATCCCGGTCTGCCAGTAAAATGAGGCTTTTTCAATGGCCGCGTCACTGCCTTTGACCATGAATTTTTCGGTTAAAGGATTATAGGACACCTCATATCGAACCCCGTTGGGGGATCCGGCTCTCAGAGATTTTTGTAGAGCGGATGCCACATCATTCATATTTGTATAGTCGCCCTCGGGGATGGATACGGTAATGACATCAGAAAGGGTCCCGTCGGTGGCAGTTTCCCTGAAATCTATTTTATTGTTGGTCTCATCGAAATGCATCAATGTCATGGTGTTGTCTGCCGTAAGCGTGGTCCCGCTGGTATCGATGTGGGGATCAAAGCCCAGGGTGGCCCCAATGGAATGGCCTTTTTTTTCAGACGCATCCCATAACAGATTCAGACCGGTCAGTGTGGGGCCGGACTGTGAGATTGAGATTTTCCCGGCATCCGCGCCGGCGGTGTTGTAGGTAACGGTATAAGTAGCGCCGTACAAAGAGGCCGATTCCATGGCATTTTTAACGGCAGCCTCAAGGTCTGCGGCACTGGTATAGGTCCCGCTTTCAATGATTGCCGAAAGCTCAGGGGTGGTGTTGCCAAGGGCATTGCGTTCTGAAAAGACCATCTGATTATTGGTGTCATCAATGGTGATGCACATGGGGCGGGTCTGGTCACTGACGGGATATGTGATTAAATCATTGGCACTGGACGCAAAATGCAAGGTGTCGGCAGCACTGCTAAGGGGCCATTCCATCTCAAGCGTATCCAGGGTGGTGCCGTCTTCCCGGATTAAAAAGCGGCTGTGTTCTTTATCATAGGTAACGGCATAGTCCACCGTACCGGCAAGTTCCATTTTATTTTCGATTTCCTGTGCCAGGGTGTCCATATTCGTGTAGGGGGCGCTGGTATCAATGGTGGCCGTCCGTTGAACCCCATCTTCTCGAAAGACAATCTGGTTGGTGGTACCTGTGAAGGTCAGTTCGGTGACATGGACGGCATTCTCGTCGGAAGTCTGGGGGGCATAATGGGTATTGTCCCCATGAAATCCAATTTCATGGCCGATACTTTTGTCCCCCTGGGCCGGGACAATGTCAAACGCGATGAACTGTCCTTTGGTTACGGCAGGGGTGTCCAGATGGATTGTGATATCGCTGGTGCCGTCCCCGTTTATGTCGATATTAATGCGGTTGTCTGTACCGGTAATTGATGATGGGCTGATCTCATAAACGGAATTATCGGCAAGTTCCCAGGTGTTGTCCCCCTGCCAGGAAAGGCGAAGGGGATCTGTGCCGTGGGGCTGGGGGGTGGCAAGGGTGAGGGCGGACGGATTGATAATGTGGATGTCGATACCGTCAGGCCCAAAGATGTCACTGGCGTTGATGCCTGTGATATAGGCGTCTTTGCCTGTGTCCCACATGAATTCGGTGTTGATGTAACCATCAAAGCGGCCATCCTCCCGGATGGCGAATTGTTTTTCATCGGCATTGTATCGCACATCGTAGGTGACATGGTATCCGGTTTTGGCCGAAGCCTGGTTGAGTTGGGCCTCAATGGTTTGTTCCAGCTGGGTCGCGGTGTACGTCCCTGGCTCAAGGGTAATCTTGGAGATCTTTTTGGATGCGGCGTCATATCCGATATCTTCTTGAAATACAATGGTATTGTTGGTGGTGTTGATCTCAACAATGTCTTCATGGAAGATGGCGGAACCGGCCATACCCACAGGCACCGTATCGGTATGGTCTGTTTTGATACTGAAGTGCTGTGCGTCCCCTGTGTAGCGCACGCGTCCGGTTACGGCATCATAGGCAAAGGGTGGTGTGTCGGTGTCGGTGCCCCCGAATATATAGTTGCCGTTCACCTGGGTGTTGCCCAGGCTGATGATTTGATCAATGGCGGCATTGATGCTGGCCACGGCATCGGACCGTTCATCAGCGGTCATGGAATCGTTGGCCAGGCGGGTGATGTGGGTTTTGACGTCCAGAATCAAGTTGTTGACACTGTCCAGCGCATTTTCCGATTCCTTGATCCAGGCAAATCCCATGTCTACGTTTTTTTTTATCTGTGTCAGGTTGCCCAGGGTGGTATTCAGGTCCAGCACCTGGCTCATGCCCACCGGATCATCGGAAACCGTGTTGATCTGTTTCTGGGATGCCATAATATTGTTGATATCCTGAAGCCCTGAGGTCAATCCGGATAAATTGTAAGTGGACTGCTGGTATAGTGAAATGTTGGCAACGCGCATTGTGTGCTCCTTTTACCCTTAAAAAATTAACGGGTATTGATCAGTGTCATGATCATTTCATCTGTGGTGGACAACAGTTTTGATGCGGCGGTGAATCCGTGCTGAAATCGCATCAAATGGATCATTTCCTCGTCCAGGGAAACCCCGGAGATGGCGTTCCGCTGTTCGGTGAGGTGATTTACCAGGGACTCGGAATAGGTCATGGCGGCATTTATTTTATGCGAGGCAATTCCCAAAGCGCCGGTCATCGTAATCTGATAGCCGTCCAGGCTGGTGGCGATGATGGTGGAGCTGGCCGCCCGTCCCCGTGAATGGGACCATTGCTGCATGTCCATATCTTTGTTCTGAACATTGGCCAACGCAATGGCGTTGGTGTTATCCCCCTGACTGATTTCTCCGGTGTTGTTGTCGATTCGGCCCGAGGCAATGTGATCAGTGTCGGTGATATGGCTGCTGACGGATATGGTGCCGGCATCATTGCCTTGAAAAAAGGTGTTGACGCCCATGGCCGCCGCCACGCCGGAAGGGTCAGAAAATGCAAAATTCAGATCCTGTACATCCCGTTTTACCAGATCAAATCCCACATATCCTTCGCCGGTGACCCGGTCTGCAAACCGAAGCTGGATATCTGCAAGTCCGTCTCCGTTGAAGTCAATGCCAAACCCTTGGTCGTCCCCGCCTTCAGGGAGGAGGGTATAGCCGCCGGATGAATCATTGGCCACCCCCCAGACACCGTCAACAGACCTGTGGATCTGCAGGTCGTCGGCAATGAAGTTCAGCGCCCCCCAGTCTTTGACGTCAATGGTGACATTTTCTTCATCAAATCCGTTGCGCCCTGAATAATCCATCTCTTCAAAGGCGTAGTAGGTTTCACAGGCCCCAAATGAAATCCGGTTGTCCGGTGTGGCACTGGCCGTAATACCTTGGGCCTGGCGGTTAAAACTTTCCGTAAACGTATCCAGGGTCCAGTGCCATTGGGACATCAAGTCGCCTGTGGGGGTCCCGTCGGCATTTTTGGATAATGGATTGCCGGTTGCGTCGGTGGTGATGGTGAACACATCATTGTCAAACAAGGTGCCGTCTGCAAATTTCAGGATCATACCGTCCACCTCTACCGTGATGGGGATTTGGGGGGTCTGCATTGGATCTTCTCCAGGCAGTTCAAAGCTGCCGGAGCGGGTCGGGGTATGCCATTGGATGGTGATGGGGCCCTCATCCTTGTCGGCCAGCTTGCCGACTTTTCCGCCATTGTCCACTTTAAAGGTGTAGACTTCATTGGCCTGGTTGGCGTTGCCCGCAATGGTAACGTCTAAAGGATCGGGATGACCGCGCCGGTCTGTATTCACGGTGAGGGTATTGCCGGCAACCAGATCGCCGGCAGCAATATTAAAGGACAGCGAGGGGATGCCTTTTTCTTCAATGTGTAAAACGCCTTCATCTTCGACGTCAATGAGGCCGCTTTGTCCAGTGAACAATCCGTCGGCAGTGAGTTTCTCCCAGCGTATGATGGCCGGATCTGATGTGCTGACCGATGTGGCGGCGTTTCTCAATGGGTTTCCCGCTTCGAGAAGATCGTTTTCAGGATCCCTGAATCCTTTACCCATGCCGGTGGATATGGAGAGTGTCGCATTCCCGTCACCGGAAGTCTCTTTAAATTCGGTGATCTTGATAGGTGTGTTGTCATCCTTGTTTTTTATAATAGAAACATATGCGCCGCGACGGATGACTTTATATTTGTCTGCCGGCAGAATAGGGGATCCCGGAGGCGCCGGCACCAATGTGTTTTCTATGGCTTGGGCCATTTGGTAAGATGCGGATCCTGCGCCCGGGTGTGGGACGCTGACCGTGTACCCATCAATTTTAAATGCCATGGTGTCACCGGCATCAAAGCCCGTAAAACCGTCAGGGCCGCCCAATGTGATCACCGAGGCGCCGGGGGAACTCCAATTCCCGTCAAACAGGCCGTATGCAGGATCGGACTCGTCGGTATACACTTTGGTTCCGGGTTCAGTGAAAATGCTTACGGTGCCGACGATCACCCCTGACCTGTCATCGCTGCCCCCATATTCTCCTATGGTGACGGTGTTTCCCTGGCTGGTAAAGTTCAGGGTGTCTCCCGTGTTGGTGGCGGCGTTAATGGTCACATCCGTTGTTGTGCTGTTGAGTTGAAACTCGCTGGCCGCAGTGGTGGAAGGGGAAGCAGCGGTCACAGAAAAGTGAGCTGTTGTGCTGGTTGAACTGTCACCATCTTTCAGGGTCAAGGTTGAAGAGCCGTCTGTGGCGGTCAATGACAGGGTGTTTGTACTTTCGTTTCGGCTGATCTCAAAGGGCTTGTTGTCCAAGGCCTTTTTCATTTCTTGATAAAACAGAGCGGACATGACCGTCTGATCGGTGGTGTCCGTACCTTCAGGAATTTCAAAGGAAATATCTGTTTCCGTGGCATCGGGAGTTGGCCCATAGCCGTTGGTTGATACGGTAAAGGTGACCGTGTCTCCGGCAGTGAAATTGTCAAAATTGTTAATGCTGACCCTGGCATTGTCCAGCACTTCAAATCCATGGATGCCCAATGAGCGGCCGGTGCTGCTGGTGATATTCAGCCCGTCCACGGTAAGGTCCTTATCCTCATTGATGTTGTTAATGGCCTGGGCTGCATTGAGAAGGGCGGTTTCAAATTGTTCGGTGAGACTGCCCGCCTGATCATCTCGGGTAAACGATTGTGTAGAGGCAACGCCATCCACCCACAGGGAAAATTGGATGGTATCACCGTTGTGGGCATGACTGATACCAGAGGTCACATCCAATCCGGCAGTGACTTCAGAGGCATAGGCGTCCACCCCATCCACCTGGGACAGGGCTTTGGCAATGGATGCCGCAGATTTGATGGCCCCGCCGCCTTCTTGCTGGATTTTGATCTCTGTCCGTTCTTTGTTTCCGGTTTCAACATAGAGAATTTGATCCGAAAGCACCTGGGATAGGGCTTTGTTCATGTCGTTGTCGGCATGGGACGCGGGGGCCTGAAGTGTTCCACCATCGGTTTCAATGACCTCTTTTTCTCCGATATATCCGTCTTCCATGACGGTGAGGCGGTAGCTGTATTCCCCTGCGATGGATGCCTGGCCCTGCCAGCCTGAAACGCGGGCGCTGGATACCCCCATATCCATACTGGTTTTGGCATAATCGCTGTTGGCAGCGGTCTGGTCCTGCAGCCACATGACAAACATTTGTGAGGCGTCAATTTTATTTCCATAGTCCAGGGTGGAAAACAGACCGCTTTCATCAAACTGGTATTCACCCACAACGTCATCGGTGTAATATCCAAGTCCGGCGCCCTGGGCGTGCTGATCATTGACCGCCCAGACCAGGTCTTTGGCCAGAACGTCCAGTTCATTTTGAATGTTTGGAATGATCGCATCCCTGACCTCCAGCCAGCCCGCCATTTTTCCCCGGGTCAGTTTGTCGGTGATATTGGCCTCGTTGGTGCCAGAACCCTCAAGAATGATCTGATCGCCATCCATTTTCAGGATGTTGTATTCTTTGTCGATGACCAGGTTCTGTCCTTGAACGGTGTTAATGAGAACTGTGCCGTTATCCTTCTGGATGATATGGATTTCCATGTAGTCGGCCAGTTCGTTGACCATTGCATTGCGCTGGTCTTTCAAGTCGTTGGCGGAATGTTGGGTTTCAAGGGATGCAATCTGGATGTTAATATCGGCAATCTGTTGGGTAAGGGCGTTCACCCGGTCAATTGCGGTTCTCAGTTCTCCGTTCAGATCATGGGTCATTTTGCCCAGTTTTTCATCGGCTTCATTGAGCCGGTGGGCCAGGGTACTGCCTTTTTCCAGAACCGCCAGTCGTTCTGAGGTGCCCAATGCATTATTGGACAAGGTGTGCCAAGCGTTCCAGAAATCGACCATGGTACTTCTCAGGCTGGTATCTGAGGTCTCGCTGAAATAGCTTTCCAGAATTCTCATGTAGGAGGCTGTTTCGTCGTAGGCCATCTGGGTGGAGGATTCATTGGTCAGCCTGGTTTCCAGGAACCGGTCCACGTTTTGGAGCACCTGGGCGGTATCCACACCAGTGCCGTATAATTGTCCGCCGTATTGGGTGGAGATTCGGTTGGTCAGCTGTACATTCTGGACCGAATAGTTGGGATTATTGGCATTGGCCACATTGTTGCCCGTAACGGAAAGTCCGTTTTGCTGGGCATAGATGGCCGTCTTGGCAATGCTTAATGTGGATGACAGGCCGGACATGGTTACACCTGTGCCTGGATCAGATACCGGTCAGTGGGGTGGCTGCCGTTTATCTGTCCCATTCGAGAATACTGGGGCATGTTGCCCGCGCCGGTGAGCATGGCGATCATCCCCTTTGCCACACTTAAGGCTTCATTGGTAAATTGGGTGTTTTCCAAGGCGATGGCCTTGATTTCTTCTTTGATGATGTTGATTCTGATGACCGTTTGTTTGAGCTCGGCTTTGGTTTTCAGGGGCAAGGGCAGGGCGGTGATGATCTCAGACAGCGGTGTGGTCTGGGACTGATGGTGCGCCATGATACTATTTTGTTCCAGAAGGGAGAACACGTTTTCTCGAATGTTCTGGAGTTGGGCGGTCAGGGTTTTCTTTTGCGCAACGGTTTTCCACAAGGTGTCGATATCAATGTCAGAGAGGCTGTTTTTCTCCTGTTCGCAAACTGCTTTGAGTGTGTTAAATGAACCCAGCATTTCAAGAAACAATTTTTCCAGGCTGGCGGCAATATTTTCCATGTTGGCACTCCCGTTTGATCATCATGGTTTTGAAAGGCGTTACCCCCTTTTGCGTTCCATCGTTTGCCGGGAAGATTTTTCCCGATCAGGGGGATGTTTCAACTGATGATTCATGAAATCGCAACTTTTATACCACCTGTGGATCGGGAAGATGGATCAGGTGCCAATTGAATTATATTTTCTGATATGGAAACTCCGGGTCATTCAGCAATCGATACAACCGCTGTTTCTTATTGGTTTTTTGCTGATGAAAGTCAACCAGGGTTTCAATGACTTCAATCACTTCTGTTTCGGTGATCCCTTTTTTTATTCTGATACCGGCTTGCGGGGAAACCCCATCCTTACCGCCCGCGTATACGTTGAGACCCGACCCCGTGGCCTCTATGCCGATGTCAGTGGATCTGCTACCTGAGCAACCGAGGGTGCACGCCCCAATGGCTATTTTCAGCTTCTCTTTAATCCCGGTACGATCGCCAAAGTGATTCATGATGTTTTCACTGAGCCTGGCCGTATCAATTTTTGCCATGTTGCAATGCGGTGTGCCAACACAAACCCGTGGCAAGGGGAATAACCCCTTCGCCTTGAAAATAATACCGTATGGTTCGATTTTTGACTTGATTGTTTTAACGGCATGTTCCGGCACATTGTTGAGTCTGAGGTTTTGCTGGGTCGTCAGATATAGTTCAAGGTTGTATTCTTCCACCACCTGACACACTGCTTTCATCACGTCCAAAGGCACCCTTCCCGCAGGGGTTCGCATCACAAGACTTACTGTACTCATTGGGTCTGACATACGCTTCTAATTCACTCTCTTTTTTTATTGTTGTACAAATTGAAGTTCTATTTACAGTAGCACCTAAAAAATGCATTCATGCTGGTTTTTTCCTTCGCGCGTGTGGATAATTTCGAAAGGCCACACAGACGATAAAAGAAGCCGCCCACTCTTCCGGTTAAAGAAAAGGGGCCGCTTCTCTAAGGCCCATGATCAAAATAAAATCGCCCCTCTACTTGTCGTTTAAGTCACCTTTGACGTGCCTTAATGGCGACTTAAAATCCGGCATATCTGTGGCAGATTGAATTCTGATCATGGGCCTAAAGAAAAAATGATGTCATCTCAGTTACAGTTTTTCAAATACCGCGGCAGCCCCCATACCGCCGCCGATGCACATGGACACCACCCCATATTTACCGTCCACTTCTTTGAGGTTTGCAAGCAGGGTGGCGGTGAGTTTCGCACCGGTGCAGCCCAAGGGGTGACCCAATGCAATGGCGCCCCCGTGAATGTTGATTCTATCCATATATTTTTCCAGATCCAGTTCCCGGATGCAGTGCAGGGCCTGGGCGGCAAAGGCTTCGTTGATTTCCCAGATATCGATGTCGTCAATGGTGAGGCCGGCCTGTTTCAGGGCTTTGGGAATGGCATATTTGGGGCCGACACCCATTTCATCGGATTTGCATCCAATGGTGGCGTAGGTGATCAGGCGTGCAATGGGGGGCAGGCTCAATTCTTCGCATTTTTCTTTGGATGCGATGATGGTGGCGGCTGCCCCGTCGGTGGTCTGGGAAGAGTTGCCTGCAGTCACACTGCCGCCAGCGGCAAATACGGCATTGAGTTTGCCCAGTCCTTCGAGGGTGGAGGGCCGGATCCCATCGTCATGTTCGACAATAAAACGTTCTTTTTTATAGGTGCCGTCTTCTTGTTTGACATATTTATATGCCGGTGTGGGCACGATTTCGGTGAATTTTCCAGCATCTCTGGCTGCGGTCGCTTTTTCCTGGGATTTTGCAGCAAAGATATCCTGGTCTTCCCGGGATACCCCGTAGCGATTGGCCACATTTTCAGCGGTGATCCCCATGGTTGTATAGTTTTCAGGGGCTTCTTTTGAGAATTCAGGGTGGGGGCGGGGCGCATTCCCGCCCATGGGTACGAAGGTCATGGATTCGCAACCAGCACCCATGCAGACCTCTGACCAGCCCATGGAAACCCGCATGGATGCTAACGCAATGGCTTCAAGGCCGGAGGCGCAGAACCGGTTGACGGTGGCACCGGATACCTTATCGGGGAATCCGGCCATTTTGGCGGCAATCCGGCCCAGGTTCAGTCCCTGCTCTGCTTCGGGAAAGGCGCAGCCCAGCATGACATCGTCCAGGTCCTCTGGCGTGAGATTCGGTGTTCTTTCAACGGCCTCTTTCATGATAAAGGAAGCCAGTTCTTCCGGGCGGGTCTGGTTGAACAGCCCTCTTTTCTGCTTGCAGCCCGGGGTTCTTATGGATTGTACAATATATGCGTCTCTCATTATTAATGTCCTCCTAAATATCTGGGCGGCCTAGTTTCTAAGTGGTTTACCGGTTTTCAGCATGTGATCGATTCTGGCGATGGTCAATGCTTCCTTGCAGAAATCGACAAATGCCTCACGCTCCAGCTTAAGAATGGTCTCCTCATCCACTTCGGTACCCGTTTTAACATCCCCACCACTCATGACATATGCGATCCGCCGGGCCAGGAAGGCATCGTGTTCACTCATGAATTTACCGTTGAGCAGGTTGAACAATTCCGCATTGACCATCCCCTGGCCGGCGGTGCCGATCACCTTAAGCGGCTTTTTCAAGGGACGAACATACCCGTCGTCAACCATTTTGAGTACTTCTTTTTTGGCTTCGCCAATGAGGTTGTCCCGATTCATAACGATGCGGTCAGCAAGCCCCAGGAAGCCGTTGCCCTGGGCCTGGGCTGCGGACATGGACACAGCAGCCATGCCGATTTTCATGAAGGCTGGGACAAAAATTTTAGCCAGGTCCGTGTCTTTGGCCACCTTACCCGGCAGGGCGTTCATGTATTTTTTCCACAGGTTCATGGTACCACCGCCAGCGGGCAGCAGGCCGACGCCAATTTCAACCAAACCCATGTAAAGTTCCGTGTGGGCCACAATGCGGTCTGCACCCAGGCAGGTTTCGCAGCCGCCGCCCAGCACCATGCCGTAAGGCGCAGCCACCACCGGGAAGGGCGCGTACTTGGTGGCCTGGATGCCGTCCTGGGCCTTTTTCAAGAAGGCGTCAATCTCAGCATACTTCTTTTCGTGGCAGAGCGTGGAGACATAGCCCAGATCCGCGCCGGCTGAGAAGGCGCCTGGCATGCCGCCAGCTTCATTGCCAATGACAAGGCCTGCCCCATTTTTATCTACATATTCCAGGGCATCACCAATGGTATCAACGATTTCAGCGTTGATGGCGTTCATTTTGGTGTGAAACTCAAGACAGAACACATCGTCGCCGATGTCCACCAGGGAGGCCGAAGCATTTTCAATGACAGTTTTATTGTTGCCCTTGGCTGCGGCAATGGAAACCATGGATTTGGAAACCGGAACCACTTTGTATTCGCCGGCGGCAAAATCAAAGTAATAGCGGATACCGTTTTCCAGTTTGTAGAAAGCGGTGGCCCCTTTTTCCAGCATGGCGGTGACATTGGCGGGCACGTCCAGGTTTTCGGCCTTCATTCGTTCAACGGCGTCCTCAACACCATAGGCGTCCCAGGTCTCAAAGGGCCCCATCTCGAAATTGTACCCCCATTTCATGGCGTTATCGATTTCAACGATGGTGTCGGCAATTTCAGGGATGCGGTTGGCGGCGTATTGGAAGGCATTGGCCATGCATTTCCAGGCAAATTTTGCGCCGTTGTCCTCTCCCTTGAGAACGCAGGCAATTTTTTCAACCTGGGTGCCTTTTTTCTTGGCCGCGTCCAGGCAGGGGAAGGTTGGCCGGTTGAGATCTTCATATTCCAGGGTTTCAAGGTTGAGAACTTTTCTGATCTTTTTCCATTCCGGGGTCAGTTCCGTTTTGTAAAACCCTCCTTGGGTTTTGTTGCCCAGCATGTTTTTCTCAACCATAGTACCGATAAATTCCGGCAGGTTCATGGTCTCTCTTTGCTCATCGTTTTTGCAAAGGTCATAGGAGTTTTTGGCAACATGGGCCATGGTGTCCAGACCCACCAGATCGGTGGTTTTGAAAATGGCGGTTTTGGGGCGGCCCAGTGCCGGACCAAACAACGCGTCCACTTCGGGAATGGTCAGTCCGTCTTCCACCATGAATTTGATGCAGGCCCCAATCCCCTGTATGCCGATTCTATTGCCCACAAAGTTCGGGGTATCTTTGGCCCAGACAATGCCTTTGCCCAGATTTCTTTCACCAAAAGTGGCCATGAAGTCCAGGATGTCCGGTTTGGTTTCAGCGCCGGGGATCAGTTCCAGCAAATGCATGTACCGGACGGGGTTGAAAAAGTGGGTGCCCATAAAATGTGCTTTAAAGTCCTGGGAAAAGCCGTCACTGATATCTTGAAGGGGAATACCCGAGGTGTTGGTGGTAACGATGGCGTCCGCTTTTCTGACCTTGGCCACCTTTTCAAACAACGCTCTTTTGATCTTTAAATTTTCAACCACAACTTCCACGATCCAGTCGCAGTCGGCTAATTTTTCAATGTCATCGTCCAGATTGCCGATGGCGATGCGGGCCGCATCTTTTTTGTTGAAGAATAAGGCCGGTTTTGACGCAAGGGCAGCGTCCATACCGGCTTGAACAATGCGGTTTCTGGCAGCGGGGTCATTTTTTTCTTTATCTTTCAAGTCAAAGGGAACGATATCCAGGAGCAATACATCCACACCGGCACCGGCGAGAAGGGCAGCGATGCCCCCTCCCATGATGCCTGATCCGATGACTGCTGCCTTTCTGATCTTTCTTACCATGATTTCCTCCTAATCGTCGTGTGTATATTCAATGTTTATGAATGGAGATTCATTTCCACCTATCGAATAAATGCGGAATTGTCAAGGAAAATTATTTTTATCCATCTTTGATCAATTTTATGAAAATATATTTTAATTTAAATTAGTTATGTATGTTATCGCACCGTATTGTCTATATGAGGAAGGGACATCAGCTAAAAAAAGTATTAATGAATTATCATTCATGAATTAATAAAGGCGGTATCGCTTGTAAAAATGACACCGATTTGATAGAATCAATTTTTTTCTATTTTATGGGCTAGATGATATTAAGAGATAGTTATGCCCCCTATACATGCGAAAATACATCCTGATACACCTCTAAACATAGACTCAGTTGCCAAATCTATTGTAACGCTTCAGCGGCCCAATGGCGACATCCCTTGGCATACCGCCGGGAAAACGGACCCCTGGGATCTGGTGGAATCGGTGATGGGACTCAACATCGCCGGATACCATGACCCGGCCCGGGCGGCCCTGGACTGGCTGGTTGACCAACAAAATCCAGACGGCTCCTGGTTCTCATCCTACATGGACGGCGTGCCTGAAGATCGAACAACACAAAGCCATATGGCCTGTTACCTGGCCGTGGGACTGTTTCATCAATATCTCATCACCAAGAATAAATCCTTATTGGAAAGGTATTGGGCGGCCATGGCTGGCGGGGTTGAATTTGCTCTGGCACTCCAGGCGTCGTCCGGGGAAATCTACTGGGCCAAGAGCCCGGAAGGAAACGTGGATCCCATGTCCCTGCTGGCCGGTTCCTCTTCTATTTTCATGAGTTTAAAATGCGCCCTGGCCATTGCCGGAATTCTAAACATCGAAAAAAAGCAGTGGGTCAACAGCCTGAATCGCCTGGAACGATCCATCCAGGAAAATATGCATACCTACAATGTGTCCAAATCCAGGTTTTCCATGTACTGGTTTTATCCCATTCTCGCAGGTGCCCTGCGGGGGGAAAAGGCCGAAGCCCGGATTGACAGATATTGGGGGAAATACATGGTTGAGGATCAGGGATGCCGGTGTGTATCTGATGAACCCTGGGTCACCATTGCCGAAACCTGTGAACTGGTTCTCGCGCTCCACGCAATGGGCCGCAAACAAAAGGCCGGCATTGTCTTTTCATGGATCCAGAACCGGGTGTTTGATGATAACACGTTCTGGTGTGGATATACCTATCCAGATATGGTGATCTGGCCCGAAGAAAAGATTTCATGGACCAATGCTGTGGTACTGATGGCTGCCGACGCCCTTTACGGACTGACACCGGCGGGTCGGCTCTTTGTCCATGACAGCTGGGACAGCTACCGGTACCGAGGGCTGAAATCGTGATTAAAGACCGGCGCCCCTATTACATTAAACAGGCCTGGTACAAACTCCAGGCCTTTTATGTCCGCCGCTATCTGGCCCCTCAATTAATGTCCCTGGGGCCCCACGCCTATATTGTTAAACCCTGGCATATTGAAGTGTTCGGCGGCCCCATTTCCATTGGCAGCCATGTCACCCTGCTGGGCTGTTCCGACAAAAAGACCCGGCTTACCGTGTGGTCGGACAAAAAAGAGATCAAGGGCATCACCATCGGTGACCATGTATTGATCTCTCCGGGGGTACGGATTTCCGCTGCCAAAGAGATCACCATCGCAGATTCTTGTATGCTGGCCAGTCATTCCTATATTACCGATTCAGACTGGCACGGAATATACGACCGGTCCCTGCCGACGGGCAACGTATCCCCGGTCGTGTTAGAAGAAAATGTATGGATCGGAGATTCCGCCATTGTGTGCAAAGGGGTGACCATTGGTAAAAACAGCATTATTGGTGCTGGTGCCGTGGTCACCTCTGATATTCCGGCCAATGTCATTGCGGTTGGCAACCCTGCCCGAATTGTCCGGGAGCTGGACACCACGCGTCAGATGATCACCCGAAAAGACCGCTACGCAGACACCGAAACCATGACCCAGGTGCTTGCCGAAGCTGAAAAGGCCTTCCTTGATGGCAACACCCTTTGGGGATGGCTTCGCAGTTGTATCGCGCCGAAAAAAGAGCGTCCCTGATCCACATGCATCGGCCCCGGACGCTGCAGACGACCTGATAGCATTGCCCCCTGATAAATTTTGTTTGCTGGGCTGGATTGTTGCAAATGTCCTTTGGGCGGATATGTAAGACTTGACGGTCATGCCGCTGTCGTATCCAGCACCCCGCCCCGCGCAACACGCAGAGCCGCTCCAAGGACGCTTTGATCATGGGGCTGCCCCCATGGAAACCGGCAGATACAATGATACGCCAATGGGAAGCGCATTGAAGTCCTTGACGTTGTCTCCAGTCACCAGTCGGCCTGAAGGCATATGATACACCACGGATTTATCCTTGTACTTCCCCCCGGTAATCCGGTATGCGGTCTGGTCCGGGGTAATGGTATAGGGGCCTTTATAGCCAACAATGAGCCGGGTTTCGGCAGGCAGATCATCCCAGTCTTTTAGGGAAGATCCTGGAGCGATTCTACCCGACGGTAAAAAATAGATGGTGGTCTTTGCACGATACGCCTGACCGGCATGGGACCAGGCACTCATTCGCTCGGAAATCACTTTGATGGGATGTGTCGGCTGGGCTGTTACCTGTTCCGGCGACTGATTGAGCAGTACACGGGTGCCCGCCGGCACCTTATCCCAGCCAATAATTTCCCCTACACTTGAGCCCGGCAGGGTTTGCCCATTGGGCAGGATATAGGCGGTGGCTGGATCATTATAATCCTCTCCAGCAATGGACCAGGCGGTATTCTCTTTGGAAATAATATTGGCATCGTGGCGCCTGGCAGGCGCATGGGGATCGATCTTGTTTTCAACCGCCAGACAACTTCCCGGTTTAAAGCGATAAAACACAGATGCCAATGTCGGATCCGGTGCCAGACGGCCTGCCCGGACATCTGGGTCATAGGGCCATGTGGGTCCGAGTCCCGCTTTTGTGCGGTCAAAATTTTTGGCACAGCGCTTTCGGCCCCGATGATCGGTCTTAAACCAGGGATTGGGCCGCCCATAAGCCACCTGGCTGTGGGTGAGAATATCCCGGTCCGATAATTTGTACACCCGCTTTAAAATATCCAGCAGTACACCCAAGGAACGATATTGGGAGGGTGTGATTGATGCAGAATGATAGCCCACCAATTCAATCCCCACGGAAACCCGGCTGAGATTCCGGGTGCCGTTCCACATGGACAATCCAGCGTGGTCGGCCTGGTATTTGTGGTCGAGCGTCCGGTAGACCCGGCCATTTCGGGCAATCACATAATTGGCGTGACCGCCGGGGGTGGCTCGCCCATTTTTCAATCGCTTTCCCCGGGTCACCACACGCAAGGTCGCCTTAAGTCCCAATTCAGAAGTATGGACAATAATGAGCGCCGTTTTTTGTCTTGCCACCTTCCGAAACCGGGGATTGAGTTGATGCCGGTAATCCACGATACGAGACTGGAACCGGTTCAATTCATTGCGGGTATAGGCATGACAGGCATCCGGCAGAAAAAAAACCGGCATCAGGACCAAGGCCACCCAAAGAAAGCGCATCATATCAAGTAATCAATCGGGCAATTTCCCCGGCCTTTTCAAATGCAGGATCAATAATATCGTTCAAGGTCTTTTCATCCAGTCCATAATCGTTCACGGCCGTTTTAATCAAATCGTCTACCCCACAGTTCAGTTCCTCTTCCCGTAAAATGGAGACCAGTCTTACGGGCCCCATGGCTTCGTACTCACCGGCTTCAGCGCCATGGTGGCCCCGTATGGCCGCAGCAATATTTTCAGGCATCCCCCACTCGGCACAGATCCAGGACGCCACCTCAGTATGATCCCAGTCCACCGCTTTTTGTTCAATCTCTACAAGATCCCCGCCTTCCACATGCCATTTTTGAAAAATGGGATCATATTCATCTGGCCTATGACACGCCAGAAACGGCAAGGCCAGGTCCTGAAGAAAGGCGGCAGTAAAACATTCCGATTCCTTGGCCGGGCAGATAAACTTTGCCAATTCCGAAGCCAGTACGGCCCGCCTGGCCGAGGCCAGCCAGAATTCGCCAGGATCGTGCCATTGGCATGCTTGTTTGGGCATGCCCTTGGCCACCCCCACCCCCAGCACCAGGGACTCCAACTGAGAAATCCCAATCAGGGCAATGGCTTGGGTCAGATTATTCACTTTTTTTGTGGGAGAAAAGGCGGCAGAATTGGCGATACGCAGTACTTTGACGGAAATCCCCGGATCCAGGGCCAAGGTGTGTGCGATGTCCGAAGCCGAAGAATAGGGACTTCGAATTTTTTGAAGAATTTGCATCACCACAGCTGGAAAAGAGGGCAGTTCATATCCCTTGAGTACCTTTTTCAAGTTTGCCTTGGGGCTTGTCTTTCGTTGAAAAAATGAAAACATACATCTCTTCCTTATTCGGCCCGGCGTGCCATCTTGTTTCCTAAAATACTTAATAATCCGCCCAGCCCCATATATCCTGTGACGGCCTGAAGCGATACCACCATCTGCGCGGCCAGGGACACGGGGACGGCATCACCGTACCCCAGTGTGGTCAGGGTAACAAAACTGAAATACACCGGAGAAAACCAGGTCTCATTGGGTCCAAAATCAATGGCCATCTGGGTATAGATACCGGCAAACAGCAAGGTTGCTCCGATGAGCCATATGAGCCAGCGCAGCAGGCTGCGGCCGCAATCCGAAGTCACCCACCAGATCCAGTAAATGAATTTATGAATCCGGCTCTGGCTTTGGAATTCAAAAAGATAATTCTCATCGGAAATATGACGTCGAACCAGATAGGCCCCCCGCAGATCCATATCACGGATATCTGCCCCGACCCAGTTCGCGGTTTTAAACTGTTTAACGCCCAGCAGCCGGCATCGCTTCATATCGGCCAGGCCAAACAAGGTATATGCCACATTGGAATGTTTCAGGTCGGCATCACACAGGTTGGCACGGGTAAACACCGCATGGGAGAGATCCGCTTCGGAAATCCTTGCGCTGCAAAGATTGGCCGCCCGCAGATCCGCAGATTGTAGCACCGACCGACTCAATACCGCCTCGGCCAGATAACCATTTATCACGCTGGCATGGGACAGGTTGGCCCCGCCAAATCCACAGTGTTTGGCATGGCACTCGTTGAGCCTGGCATGGCTCAAGTCTGCACCAATGAATTCGCACTCGGTGAGCACCGCCTTCTCCAGACGGCTTCCCACCAGACGGGCATAGCTGAAATTTGTACCCGTGCAATCGGCGCGGTTCATGGATGCAAAAGATAAATCATATCCAGATAAATCCAGCTTTGAAAGGTTTTTGTTGTTGAGATTAATCCCTCTGAGATCAAGATTGACAGGCCGATCCGGGTTCCCCTGTCTGCATTGGGTGGTAATCTGTTTAATCATTACCGCCCTGCAACTGCGACCGGTCTCCTCATCCTTTTCCCGCCATCGGGCAATCAGCCGTTGCGTATCTGCCCCATCATCGTGCGGCTCTGGTTTCTCCATCTTTTCCTTAAAACTGATTGTTTCGACAGTGAATCGCGGCTCTGGGCCCATCGGATCTGTCATTGAGGTTGGCCCACACCATGTCATGAAGGCACCGAATCAGACGTCATAGGCCTTTCATAAAAAATAAGCTGTTAAATCCCTATATAGATAGCATAGTTCTACAAATAAAATAAGTGAATTTCGTCATGGAAACCCATCTTTTTTTGACCCTGCCAAATCAGCAGCGATGGGTTCAAGCTGCGTGTCAAGGCGTTAGGGGGTATGCGTCTATAAAACTGAGCAATTGCTTTATGCAAAAGCATGTTGACATCTCAAAATGAATCGGATATTCCCATTATCCGGACCTGTCACAATTGACATAACGGTAAGAAATGGCCACAGTGCCGGCAAGAGAATTTTTTATATGAAGGTCTATGTAAGTTACTCAGATTTTTCAAATTTTGTTGTGGGCAAACTGCGGGGAATGGCCGTTATTTGAAACATATATGGGAGATACGCAAAAAAAATTACGATGACAGATCAAAACAAAGAAAGACTGGTCATCCGCTCAAAAATATGGATTGAAAATGAAAATGGAGAGATTGTATTCGGACTGGGACGGTTTAAAATTCTTAAAGCGGTCCATCGGCTGGGATCACTTCAGGCGGCAGCCAAAGAGTTAAAAATGAGCTACAGGGCTGTGTGGGGAAAGCTGAAAGCCACCGAAGAACGGCTTGGCATGCCACTGCTTATCCGAAGCAAAGGCGGGGCGTCTCGCGGCGGATCACAACTCATGCCCGAGGCAAAGGTCCTGCTTGAACAATTTGAGGCGCTTCACAAAGAAATTATCATTCAATCCGATCATCTTTTTGAAGACAAAATTATGGCTCAAAAAAAGAAGGAAAGATTAACCGCTTGAGAGCATCTTTCGACAGGCGGTTACGGAATAGGTAATTTTTTCACGTTCAAGGGGAAAATCAATTTGACCACAAGCATACATGGCGTATTCCGAGGATCAAATTTATTTTGATCATGGGCCTAACCGCCTGCCGATCTTCAATGCCGCCCTGTTGCATGTCACCATCCGTCGTGCAACAGGGCGCAGGGAAGACTATAGGGTATTCCAGGGCGTGGCTGCAACCGGGCTGAACCCTTTTTCCTGGGCCAGAATATCCAAAGGCACCATCCCCAGGGCAACCACTTCCATTTTTGCCGGATCAATCAATTGACGTAAATCCTTTGTCAAAAGATATGTATGGCATGCCTTGCACAGATCCACACGTTCCCCGGCCTTGGCAGGGCCGTTTTCATCAAAAAAGTACTCATGGTTGTCATGTTTTTTATCACCACACCGGGGGCAGGTATGTCGATTGAAACGCCATTCATGGGCACAGGTGGCACATTGCAGCCATCTTTTGCCACCTTCACCCACGAGGCCGGCGATCGCTGCATAGGAACCGCAAATCGGGCAATATCCATACAGCCATTGATGCCCTTGGGCCACCGGTGCAAACAATACGGCTTGCATCTCCATAAACGGTTTAGCAAGCTGTCCAAGCACAAACCTGAAAATATCGACGGATGCGTCCACCTTTTGCGCCTCTTTTTCTAAAGTTTCCTGGTGGTCTTCCATAAACCCGAAGATACATGCTTTTGTATCAAATCGATGGGTTGAAATTCCCTTTTCAATTTTTTCAAGATTTTCCCGAATGCCTTTAAACGCGGTATTCATGGCCGGTAGAATTGACTTTGCCGCAAGTGGCAGCGCTTCATGAAAATTCATCAATCCCATGGTGGCGAACAAGGGGTGCCCCTTACGAAATGTCTCAGGATCAAATCGTGCCGAATCCAGTGTTACTTCTTCGAACAGGGCATTATTTTCCTTGAATTCGGCCTTGGCAATGAGCAATGGGCCAAATGCGTTCACTATAGTTTCAAGCTCGGGTCTGTTTTTAGCCAGGGTATCAAGGGCTTTTTTTATCCCTTTTGCAGACCTGTCATGCCTGATACGTTCTTCGTTCATATTTCTTTTAAATTCCTTTACTATTGAGTCGGGTGCCACCTATGTTCCTGGGGTTACTCACCATGCCGGGCAAACCCAGAAAAGCCGCCCCGTAGTATCCAAGGCGGCTTTTTTTACGGCCGGGAACCGTATGGTTCTCGAGTGTACTTTATACGTTTAATTTCATTGCCCCCAGGGGCCTGGCAAGCTTAGCAAAGAATTCTTTCCGGGTCAAAGGCGCCGGCGCGGGTTTTGCAGCGGCCATCACATCATCGGCATAGAATTCAGGGGCATCGGTGATCAAATAAATGACATTAACCGAATCTTCATCCACAATCTGGGCATTAGGAAACTGCTTTTTGACAATGGCCAGCCGCTCATGGGCAAGTTGGATCATGTCTTCCCGGTCGCCAAAATTCATGGTGCCGGTGGGACAGGTGGCCACACACATGGGAAGCAATCCGCTGCGGACACGGTCAATACACATGTCACACTTGACAACGGCACCTGTTTTCGCGTCCCGGCGAGGGATATTGTAGGGACAGGCATCAAGGACCTCTTCAAAGGCTTCCACAGATAATTTTTTGGTTAAATCCGTATAAATAACGGCACCGGTGTCCTCATCCTGTAAAATTGCCCCTTCCACATAGTCATCGGCAGCAGATTGACAGGGGGCGTCTGTACAATGGCGGCACTGGTCCGGGAAAAAATTCCAAACCACATGTTCCCTATCGTTATTCATGATACGTTCTCTGAAACGCACCACTTTATAGTTATAGGGGGTCAAATCCGGAGGATTCTGGTGTGTTCCTTTCTGCTTGGTCTGGACTGCTGGCAGCCCGTGCCATTCCTTGCAAGCAACCTGGCATCCACGGCATGCGGTGCATCGTGATACATCTATAAAAAAAGCATTCGGCATTTTTCAGCTCCTTTATCTCAAAATGGGGGACTTATACATCCAGTTCTTTTAATTTCGCAGCCTTTTTAACGTTAACAAGACAGGCCTTGTATTCCGGAATTGTGGTATTGGGGTCCCCCACCGACGGGGTCAGCCTGTTGGTGGAATCACCACAGCCCTTTGTGGTCCATCCGAAACAGAAAGGCATGCCCACCTGGTGGACGATCTTGCCTTGGACGTTGAACGGACGCATACGGATCGTTACCATGGCGATGGCTTCCACCCGGCCACGGATGCTTTCAACCACCACAGGTTCACCGTTTTTAATGCCCTTTTCCTTGGCCAGTTCAGGACTCATTTCAACGTAAAGCTGGGGTTCTGCTTCAAGAAGAGACGGCGTATTTCTTGTTTCTCCGCCACCGCACCAATGCTCGGTCATACTGTAAGTCGTCAAGACAATGGGGAACCGCTTATCTGCCGGATCCGCCAGTTTATCCATTTCTCCATCCACGATTACAGCGCAGGGGTTGTTCAGCTGGCCAGAGAACGGATGCGCTTTAACCGGCGTTTCAATGGGTTCATAGTGCTCGGGGAAGGGGCCTTCTTTCCGTCCCGGACCAAAGAGTTGGCCGTGGCCTTCCTTGTGCATGATAAAAGGATATTTGCCTTTACCGGAAGCCAGAGGCGGCCATCCGCCGTCAGGCACATCGCCGATCCATTTTTTTCCGTCCCAGCGAATAACCGCCTTATCCGGGGCCCAGGGCTGTCCGTTCAGATCAACAGAGGCGCGGTTGTAAAGAATCCGCCTGTTCACAGGCCAGCACCAGGAATAGTTGGGGAAAAGACCGATTTTTGCCTGTTCCGGTGTCTGGTTCATATCCCTGCGTTTGGATTTATTGTACTTTTTGCCAAACTCCTCCTCGGTGTAACCACCGGCGTAAAGCCAGTTCAAGGAGACGGTGGAGCCATCATCCTTGAGCGCAGTGAAACTTGGGACCTGCTGTCCTTTTTTGTACAGTTTCCCTTTGACCATGGTGTCTTTGGTGAACCACCCATTACACTTCTGGGCAATTCTCTCAGAATCATAATCCTCTGGGAAATCCATGTTTAGCAACGGCTCGGGGAAGGTGCCGCCGTCTTTGCGGTACAACTGCCTGACGGCATTTGTTATTTTTACACTCATATCGCCCAGTGACAGGCATTCGCCCTGGGGTGGGGTTGCCTGGTAATGCCAAAGCTGCCAGCGGCCGGAGTTGGTGATGGAGCCTGCTTTTTCTGCCCGATTGGCAGAGGGCAGAAGGAAACACTCGGTTTTAATCTTTAACGGATCCACACCAGGTCTGCGCCAGAAATCAGTGGATTCCGTGTGATGAACTTCAGCAAAGCAAGCCCAGTCCAGATTCTCCATGGCCTTTCTGACCTTATTGGAGTTGGGCACACTTTGGGCCGGGTTGGTGCCCCATATGAAACCACCCTTGATCTGGTTCTTATACATCCGGTCAAAAATATACATATAAGAGTAATCCCCGTCGGCGTCTGCCTTGGGCAGCCAGTCATAGCCAAACCCATTCTCTTTGGTCCCCTTGTCGCCATACCAAGCCTTGAGCAGACTGGCCATATAGGCGGGTTTATGCTGCCACCAGTTGGCACTTTGTGGATCATTACTCACTGGTGTGCAGGCCTTGTTGTAGTCGGCGAGTGACTTCCAGGGGGCCCGGGGCATGGGTAGATAACCGGGAAGAATATGCCAGAGGATACAATGGTCGGTGGACCCCTGAACATTGGGTTCGCCGCGCAGGGCTTCAATGCCGCCGCCGGCCACACCGATATTCCCCAACAGCAGCTGAATCAGCGCACTGGCGCGGATATTCTGAACACCGACGGTATGCTGGGTCCAGCCCAATGCGTAGCAGATGGCACCGGCTTTACCTTTTTTGCCGGTCTCGGCAAACGTCTGCCACACCTTGAGCAGGTTTTCTTCCGATACCCCAGTGATGTTGGACACATCCTTGATGGTGTATCTGGAATAGTGTTTTTTCATGAGTTGAAACACACAGTTTTTATCCTGAAGTGTTTTATCTCTTAAAGGAACGCCTTTGGCATCGGTCTGGAATGACCAGGAGCCCTTGTTATACTTTCTGCCATCGGCATCATAGCCTGAGAACATGCCATTTTCGAATTTAAAGCCTTTGTTTACAAGAAATGCGGCATTGGTATATTCCGTGACATACTCAGAAAAATATTTCTTGTTTTCAATGATGTAGTTGATCAAACCGCCAAGAAACGCAAGGTCAGTACCAGATCGTAAGGGCACGTGGAAATCACTCCTTGCAGACGTTCTTGAAAATTTCGGGTCCACATGCATAATTTTTGCGCCGTTATCCTTGGCACGTAAAATCCATTTAAAGCTGACAGGATGATGCTCTGCCGCATTACTGCCCATGATAAAAATACAATCTGAATTTTTGAGATCAATCCAGTGGTTGGTCATCGCACCGCGTCCAAACGACTCTGCCAGAGCCGCTACTGTTGCGCTGTGTCAGATACGGGCCTGGTGGTCAAAATG
>PDWJ01001829.1_pt1 | contig 24473 bp, 18 predicted proteins | sample 1430881 | NCBI WGS metagenome assembly PDWJ01 (sample SAMN01162460, study PRJNA174530) | Oral metagenome, whole genome shotgun sequencing project. | biome: Marine environment; feature: Marine mammal; material: Swab sample of the gingival sulcus; isolation source: swab sample of gingival sulcus...
TCAAAAACTGATTAAACACAATCACATTAGCTTTATCCAAACCAGTAAAAAGCAGGTCGATTTTTTTGGGTTTCAGCTTTTAGAGTATTTACTCAATCATGTTAAAACGAATACCCAAAAACCAGTGAAACAAACTGAAACAACTGACCGTATATTACGTGCCAAAGAGGTTATCAGTTTAACGGGGCTATCAAGAACCACGATTTGGCGATTGGAAAAGCAAGGAGAATTCCCAGCCCGTGTAAGTTTAGGGGGCAATCGTGTCGGCTGGAGAGTGTCAGAAATCAATCACTGGATTGGTACACGGGTGTAATTTGGTGTATACGGATGTGTATATTTTTGAAAATAGGAAAATTAAAAACTGCCAAAAACAATTGATTTTAAGGGATTTTTCTATATACTGAATGGTGCCCAGGGCCGGACTCGAACCGGCACAGTGTTTCCACCGAGGGATTTTAAATCCCTTGCGTCTACCAATTTCGCCACCCGGGCAATTGAATTGAGTGTCAAATTGGAGTGCGAATGATACGCAGAGTTTTCAATTTTGTCAAAGATTTTTTACCAAAAGACTCTCTTGTCTGCCGGTCTTCGAGCAAGTTATAAAAATACACCATGTCATGCACGGATAACGATGGCGCAACAGGCTTCACATCCACAATAAAAATAACGATCACACTGTTTGCCAACCGCAGCTAACTGAGCCCAGTTTACTATCGGATCAAGACCCAGCTATCGGTTAAATACCGGCTAACTGCGCTAGCCCTGTCACTTCCTCCAATCCCGTCATCAAATTCATACATTGAACCGCTTGTCCGGCGGCACCCTTAACCAAGTTATCTTCAACCACCAAAATGGTCACGTAATCACTTTGGGGCGGACGGGCAGTGGCAATCTGCACATGATTGGTTGCTGAGACTGATTTGGTTTGCGGATGATGACCTTTGGGTAGCACGCTAACAAACGGTTCATTTGTATAGGCCGATTCAAACAACGCCTGTACGTCTGTCTCGCTATTGCGCAATTTAGCGTAAATCGTTGCATGAATACCGCGAACCGTTGGCAGTAGGTGTGGAGTAAAAATAATATCCACTTGACCGCCGCGCATAACTTCCAACTGTTGTTTGATTTCGGGATAGTGTCTATGTCCAGTGGTGGCATAGGCTTCAAAGTTCTCGCTGCGCTCACAAAATAACATATTGACTTTAGCAGAACGTCCGGCACCACTGATCCCCGATTTGGCATCGGCGATAATGGTATCGTCAGTCAGCAGTCCTTGCCGCAACAACGGCATCAGCCCCAGTTGAATGGCCGTCGGATAACACCCCGGACAGGCAATCAGATCGGCTGTTTTTATCGCCCCACGGTTAAGTTCCGGCAACCCGTAAACCGCTTGTTCTATATATTCGGGCGCGGTGTGACGGGTAGCGTACCACTTTTCCCATAGCAGTCTGTCCTTGATACGAAAATCGGCCGATAGATCAATTACTTTGATGCCTTTCTCCAACAAACTTTGCACTTGGCTCATCGCCACCGTATGTGGTGTCGCAAAAAAACATACGTCAATAGCTTGCCAGTCAGCGTCGTAAGGGGAAACGTAAACCCACTCATCACAGACATCGCCGCGCAAGTGTGGAAAAATATCGACAATCTTTTGACCCGCTTCACTACGAGAGACCAACGACGACAACTGAACTTGCGGGTGCCGGGCAAGTATTCTAACTAATTCAATGCCGCCGTAACCATTAGCACCAACGACAGCAACATTAATCATCATTATTTCAGCTCAGCTTTAATCAGTGCCGCTAACCGTTGCAGCTCATCGCCATCGGCAGGTTGCCCTGCGTGACGTTTAAAGGCGACACCTTCGTAAGCGGGCACGATATGCATATGATAGTGGAAGACCGTCTGCCCCGCGGCCGAACCGTTAAATTGGATAATTTTAATGCCGTCGGCATCCAAGGCTTGCTTCGCTGCCAAGGCAATGCGCTGGCTAACCTGAATAACATGCGCCAAACCATCGGCTGTCATTTCAAAAAGGTTGTCTGCATGTGCTTTGGGAATGATCAATAAATGCCCCTTTGATTCAGGGAAAATATCCATCATAGCAAAAAGTTTATCATCTTCGTAAACTTTGATGCCGGGAATACTACCCTCGGCAATTCGACAGAATAAGCAGTCACTCATCATTTTATATCCTCGCGATTATTTAACTACTGTGTGGACTCAGCCTAAAGGATTTATCGTCAAGTTGCAATAAACAGTTATTCATTCGTGCTAATATTTGTGCTTTTTTCAACAATTCGCTAAGATAATAGTCACATTCGCTCACAGCGTTTATCAACGTACTATCAACCATGAAAAAACGGCTTGTTGTCTTATCAGGGGCGGGAATTTCCGCCGACAGTGGCATCCAAACATTTCGTGGTGCCGGTGGTCTTTGGGAAAATTATGATGTTACGGAAATCGCTTCCCCTGAAGGTTGGCTAGCTAATCCCGAATTGGTACTCGATTTTTACAACCAACGTCGCCGACAGCTACTAACGGTCAAGCCGAATGCAGCACACGAACGCATTGCAGCACTAGAAGCACATTACGACGTATCGGTCGTTACCCAAAACGTTGACGACTTGCACGAGCGCGCCGGGTCAACTCGTGTTACCCACCTACACGGTGAGTTACTCAAAGTCTGCAGCGAAAGGAATCGCGAGTTAAGTTACGACTGGAAATACGATTTAAAACTGGGGCATACTGCCGATGACGGCGCTCAACTGCGTCCCGATATCGTCTGGTTTGGTGAAGAAGTTCCAATGATGGATGTTGCTATTGACACAGTCAGCCAGGCCGATGTCGTTATTATCATCGGCACCTCGCTACAAGTTTATCCGGCAGCCGGGTTGTTCCGATACGCACCCTCAAATGCCGCCATTTACTACATTGATCCCAAAACACATTTGGCTAATCTACCATCCGATGTCCACTGTATTGCCGAAACAGCCGTCAACGGTATGAAAAAACTCTATCCTAAGCTCGTCGCATTGGCCTGATAAAATATGCAATCAAAATTATTTATTTATCTTGCCCAACTCATTGCTGAAAAACAGTTATCCGAGCATACCGTCAGAAGCTACCGCAAGGATATCGAAGACTTTTTTTACTGGTACGCGCAATCTGAGCAGCACCGCATTGATCATCGCAGTATGCAATATTTTATCGCTTACCTCAACCGCAAAAAAATGGCACCGAGCAGCATTGCCAGAAAATTATCGGCCCTGCGGCAATATTTTGACTTTCTTATCGAACAGGGTGTGTTGCAGAACAATCCAGCCAAAGGCATTAAGCCACCCAAACGAGCCAAAGTGTTACCCAAGGCCCTATCCGTTGACGATATCAACCAATTACTTGATCACCCTGAACAGTTCTTTGATTTACACAACCCGCTGCAACAGCGCGATTATGCAATGCTTGAACTGCTTTACTCAACCGGTTTGCGGGTAGCTGAATTAGCTTCTCTCGATACCCACGATATTGATTTGTCGAATGGGCAAGCCACCGTCATCGGTAAAGGTAACAAAGAACGCATTGTGCTCATCGGCAGTAAAGCACAACGGGCACTGAAACAGTGGTTGCGCATGCGTAGCAAAGTAACGAATGAAAAACATTTTACCAACGCCCTCTTTCTTAACCAACGGGGCAAACGATTATCTGTTCGCGGCATCCAGCAGCACATTAAACAAATCGGCCAACGCTTTGACTTAAACCTTAATTTACACCCACATATGCTGCGCCATAGTTTTGCCAGTCACGTTTTGCAATCCAGCGGTGATCTACGCGCTGTCCAAGAAATGTTGGGACACAGCGATATTTCCAGTACGCAAATTTATACCCACCTTGATTTCCAGCATCTGGCAAGAGTTTATGACGAAACCCACCCAAGAGCTAAAAAAAACAATAAAAAATAAAAAATATTTTTAATATCTTTATATAAGTCATATTGTTAAATTAAAGTTTAACAAAAATAAAGATAGAAATAAGCAGTCTCTATAAACATAACCTTATATAAAAGGCAGAAAATCCTCGTTTATTTCGGTCAAACACTGACAATAGAAAATCACCAACCTATTATAAAATAAAGAAATATACAAGTAAGCATTGTCTTATATAAATAGTTTATTTATAAAAATCTTGCGCATTTTTCCAAGCTACGTTATAACTATGGCTGATGATAATAAAAAATAATATGAGGGATAACGAAAGATGAGCTTAACTATACAAACCCAATACGGCGATAACGACCGTGTATTGACTGACAAAGCCTTAGCCCTAACCGAGGCCCTGGAGAAACGATTTGGCCAGCGTCGCAAGGCCTTGCTGGCCAAGCGTACCGAGCGTCAAGCTGAATTAGATGCAGGTGGCAGCTTGGATTTCCTCCCCGAAACCCAAGCCATTCGCGACGGCGACTGGCAGGTAGTCCCCGTCCCCGAAGATATCGCCGACCGTCGCGTCGAAATCACTGGCCCCGTTGACCGTAAAATGGTGATTAACGCGCTCAATTCAGGGGCAAAGGTTTTCATGGCCGACTTCGAAGACGCTCATAGCCCAACGTGGCAAGCAACGATTGACGGACAGGTCAATCTGGCCGACGCCATGCGTCGCACCATTACTTTCACCAGCCCCGAAGGAAAAAATTATCAACTCAATGACGAACTCGCCACCTTAATGGTTCGCGTTCGCGGTCTGCATCTGGAAGAGAAAAATGTCCTGCTCGATGGCAACCGCATCAGCGGCTGTTTTTTTGATCTGGCGGTATTTTTAGTCAACAACGCCGATTATGCTTTGGCAAACGATATCGGTTTGTACTTTTACGTGCCCAAACTTGAAAGTCATTTGGAAGCTCGACTGTGGAATGATGTCTTTAATTTTGCTGAAGACTATCTCGAATTGCCTCGCAGTACTCTGCGCTGTACCGTGCTAATCGAAACCATCCCGGCGGCATTTGAGATGGATGAAATTCTCTACGAATTAAGAGAGCACATCGTTGCCTTGAATGCCGGTCGTTGGGACTATATCTTTAACTTTATCAAGCGATTTAGAAATCATAGCGACAAAGTACTCCCCGATCGCGCCGAGGTGACGATGATGACGCATTTCCTGCGCTCGTATTCACAGTTATTGATTCAAACTTGTCACAAACGCGGCGCCCACGCTATGGGTGGCATGGCGGCACAAATCCCGATTAAAGATGACGAAGAAGCTAACCGCATTGCCTTCGATAAGGTAAGAGCCGACAAGATTCGCGAGGCTGGCGACGGTCATGACGGTACCTGGGTCGCCCACCCGGGGCTGGTCCCCGTAGCGCTGGAGGTTTTTAATGAATACATGCCCGAAGCGAACCAGGTCAATAAAACACTGGCCGTCGATAACAAAACCTTTAGCGCCGAGGATTTATTACAAGTGCCTAAAGGCAATATCACTGCCGCGGGTGTTTATACTAATGTGGCCGCTTCGTTGCGTTATTTGATGGCCTGGTTGTTGGGTAGCGGCGCGGTGCCTATTTTTAATTTGATGGAGGATGCAGCAACCGCTGAAATTTCTCGTGCTCAATTGTGGCAGTGGGTACGCCAAGACGGACTAACCACGAATGATACCAACGAAACCATTACCTTAGACTACGTTAAATCAACTATTGACAAGGAGGTTGAAGTCATCAGAAACGAAGTTCCGGCATCGGCATACCACGCTCTGTCGCAGGCGGCCGAGCTGATTTATCGCCTAGTTGCCGAGGATGAATTTACCGAATTTTTGACCCTGCCTGCTTATGAACTGATATAACAGTTGGAAATAATTAACTTATATTTTATCCGTAATTACTAACCCAAAAGAGGAAAAATGATGAAAAACGATAGACAAGCTCAAATTGACGCACTGGAAAAAGATTGGGCCGAAAACCCCAGATGGAAAGGCGTAAAACGCCCCTACAGTGCCGCTGATGTCGTGCGCTTGCGCGGCAGCTTGCACATTGAGCATACCTTGGCGCGTCGCGGGACTGAAAAGCTGTGGGATCTAATCAACGGCAGTGCCAAAAAAGGTTATGTCAACTCAATGGGTGCCCTGACCGGTGGCCAGGCCCTGCAACAAGCTAAAGCTGGAATAGAGGCTGTCTATCTATCGGGTTGGCAAGTCGCTGCCGATGCCAATACGGGGGAAACCATGTATCCCGACCAATCGCTCTATCCTTACGATTCGGTGCCAACCATTGTGCGCCGCATCAACAATACCTTTAAACGTGCTGACGAAATCCAAAACAAAGCCATTTTCGACGGCAAAATGGATGAAAAGGATGCTATCGATTACTTTTTGCCGATTATTGCCGATGCCGAAGCTGGTTTTGGCGGCGTGCTAAATGCCTATGAATTGATGAAAAATATGATCAATGCCGGGGCAGCAGCAGCGCACTTCGAAGATCAGCTGGCAGCAGTAAAAAAATGCGGTCATATGGGGGGTAAAGTGCTGGTACCAACCCAGGAAGCCGTGCAAAAATTGGTAGCAGCACGCTTGGCTGCTGACGTTATGGGCACGCCAACTATTGTGTTGGCCCGTACTGATGCCAACGCCGCCAATTTGATTACTTCGGATGCCGATGCTTACGACGCGCCATTTATCACCGGCGAGCGTTCCGTTGAAGGATTTTTCAAAACTAATGCCGGCATCGACCAGGCGATTTCTCGTGGTTTAGCTTACGCCCCTTACGCTGATCTGGTCTGGTGTGAGACTGAGACGCCAAACTTGGCCGAGGCTCGCAAGTTTGCCGACGCGTTGAAAAAAGAGTATCCGAATCAAATTCTGGCGTATAACTGCTCACCATCATTTAACTGGAAGAAAAACCTGAGCGACAAAGATATTGCCAACTTCCAACAGGCAATCGCCGATATGGGCTACAAGTATCAATTTATCACTTTGGCAGGCATTCACAATATGTGGTACAACATGTTCGACCTGGCCTACCACTACGCACGCGGCGAGGGCATGAAGCACTACGTCGAAAAAGTCCAAGAACCGGAATTTGCAGCGGCAGAGCGCGGTTATACCTTTGTGGCTCATCAACAGGAAGTTGGCGCCGGTTATTTCGATGACGTTACCACGGTGATCCAGGGCGGCGAGTCGTCGGTCACCGCACTGACGGGGTCGACTGAAGAAGGACAGTTTTAAACCCGATACAGCCAACGAGGTTTCCATCATTTACGGGGACCTCATTGGCAGTTCATGCGAGACAATCCACTCGCCCTCATGCTAACGCAATAATTCCTTTTGAGAGAGGTTTAATGAACAATAAAACCATTGCCACCGCCGATTTATGCGATGATTATGCCGAGCAGCTGCAAATTTCAGCACCTATTTGGCGCAGTTTTGGCCAACACGCTGCATTTCACGGCGAAGTGGTCACTGTCAAATGCTTTGAGGACAATTCCAAAGTCAAGGAACAACTGGCCACAGCAGGCAACGGCCGGGTGCTGGTGGTCGATGCCGGCAACAGTCAACGCCGCGCCCATTTGGGTGACCTATTGGCCCAACAAGCCATTGATAATGGCTGGGTAGGTGTTGTCGTTTACGGATTGATTCGCGATAGCGCCGTCATTGCCAATCTGCCCATTGGCGTCAAGGCTGTAGGTACTCACCCGTTAAAAACCGAGAAAAATGGTGAAGGACAAGTTGGTATTACCTTGCAATTTGCCAATATGACAATCGATTCAGGCGATTATTTATACGCCGACGAAGACGGCATCATCGTGGCAAAACAACCCGTGCACTTTTGATACTGTTCACGACAAAAATAGACCAAAGACAATGATCAAAACTTTCTGCTAAGCGATATGACCTAGCAAACGCTCTCGCTTGCTACCAAAGCCCTTAGCCTTACGGACGGTAAAACCCGTCGCCTGCAGTCCTTTGCGAATGGCAGATGCTGCGGTAAATGTCGCAAACGTGGTGCCTAATCGGCTGCGTTTTGCTATGATATCGAACACATCAGGAGACCACATATCAGGATTTTTACTCGGTGCAAAGCCGTCTAAAAACCACGCATCGGCAGTAAAATCGTAGCGTTTAAATTGTTCGCTCGCATCGCCGAATAGCAGCGTTAGCCTGACACTGCCGAAATCCAGATGATAGCACCCTGCTTCGAGTCTTGGATACTGTCCCAATAATTGATTGATCGCATCAAAAAATTCGCTATAGCATGGGTTGTCGGCATAGATCTTACGGAGTTGCTCTGTCGTTAACGGGTATTTTTCAACGGAGATAAAGTGCAAGCAAGCCTTATCCGGCGCATACTTGTGCCAACAGGCAAGCGTCAAAAAAAAATTTAAACCGGTGCCAAACCCGGTTTCAGCAATAGTGAAGCGATTGAGTGACGACTGTTGAAAACGAGTGGCCAAGGCGTTGCCGTCGATAAAATTGTACACACTTTCGGCAGCACCATCGACAGGAGAAAAATAAATATCATCAAATTGCCGAGATTTGGGCACACCCGCCGTGATGACAACATCGGCACAATTTAGTCGTTTAGCTAACATTTACTTCTTAGAATAAGTGTTAGGTAATAATCTCATTTAACTCGGCAATATATTTTTCGCACACCTCAGAAACTGTTTTTACCGTGTGAACGGCATAGAAACCTGCCCACATCGGCAAATAGTCGGCATTATCTTGCTCTATCGCTGCTTCGATGATAGGTAACATAATGCGCTGTTGTTTTTTGGGTGATAGTATCGCCGATTTATCTTTGACCAGTCGGGTCAGCTCATTTTTTAACGTACGAGCCGGATATCCCAGCCACGCGGATGATAAAGTTGTTTGCATTTCATTGTGATGCCGCAGTGCCTGACGATAGGCAGTCGGTATGGGGGATTCTTTTGTCGTCCAGAACAAGGTATCGACCAAAACGGCAGCCGCTCCATTAATCAAAGCCGAAACAACGTGTTGTGTTGCCTGAAAATCTCCCCAAGCCACCAGAGGCTTTGATAAATTAGCGATACCGTGATGAAGCAAGGTGTTAATTGGATAGTGTTCGACATCTAAATCGTTGTTAAAACGCGACTGTACACCAGCGGACTCCATACCTTGTAAGATAAGCACATCGACATATTTATCAGCTACAATTGCCTCAATCGTGTTACTGACCATAGCCATCGTCATTATGCCGGCGTGCTGGCAGTCCTTAATCAACCGGTTGTCCGGCAACCCATTCTGAAAAATAATCGCTGCGGGACATGCATCAATAACCAGTTTAATAACCTCAGCCGGGGTGGGAAATGACTCTGACTCCGACGCACTAATACCGAGTTCACGATATGCTTTATGCAGGTAGTGATTAACCAATGAGCGGTCAGCCAGATCAATACTATCATCCCCTTGGCTAACATCAACCATGACAGCAAAGGCATTTTGACTGCGCTGTTTGATATCCTTTAGCTGCCGTGCAACAGCTTGCAGTGACTGATAATTGGCACTATAGATGCCCAATGCTCCGCATTCGCTGACCTTGGCAACCAAGGCACTCTGATTGGGATAACATTCGAGAGGTGCCTGAAAAACAGGCAGTTTTAATCCAAGCGTTTCGGTAATATTCATAGTGTTCTCATTAAATAATGACAGTTAAAGCAACCCTTGTAAGCTGTGCCGGTCAAACAAAAAACAAAACAGCGGGCAAGCACTTGGCATCGTGATTCGCCGCTGATGTGCATTCTAACAGAAGTGACCCCATTATGTCTTTTCCTCATCCAAGGTCAGTCGCCTACCAACAAACCAGACCAACAAAACAACGGGAAGCCCCATTAAGGTCGTGATAAGGAAAAAAGTCTGATAATTTGTCGCCTCAACAATACCGCCGGAATAACCACCCAATACGCGAGGCAACAAAATCATGACCGAGGTAAAAATTGCGTACTGCATGGCTGTAAATCTAATGTTGCTCAGGCGGGAAAGAAAAGTGACAAAGGCGATGCTGGCGATACCGGCCGCCAAATTATCCGCTATGATCACCGAATACAACAGCCATAGTTGATTCCCCGCTGCCGCCAGTAGCATAAACAACAAATTGGTCGCAGCGGCTAAGATGGCACCCCATAGCAGCATGCGCATGACGCCAAACTTAACAATTAAATACCCACCCCAAAAACTGCCCAATAACGTGACGATAACGCCAAAAAATTTAGAGGCGTAGCCGATACTCTCTTTACTAAAACCAATATCTTGGTAAAAGATGTTGGCAATGACACCGAGTACCATATCAGAAATGCGATAAAAACCGATTAACAGCAGAATTGTCACAACAAGACCCAACGGATAACGCTGAATAAATTCCTTAACGGGGTGCCAATACGACGCTGTCGCCACACTGGTTGGCACCCATTGTAATTTAATTAGTAACCAAGCCACCATGTAGCAACATAATGCCGCTGTTAAAAACCGTATCGCCGTAACGACAAAGTACATCGCGGGCGATAAATCGGACAGGCTAATCAAACTACCAACAACGGGATTCCACCAGTAATAAACTGCAATAAAAGGAATGAGCAAGACTAAAAATAACAATAACAGCTGTTTTGAACCCCTGCTGTTCAAGGCTTCTCGACTGTTAGTTGGTTCACCAATTACAAGTGTCGTGACAACACCAATCATCATCAGAGCAGCCATGAACAGATAGGTACTTCGCCAAGCACCATAGTGATAATGATTTAGCCCCGAACCGAGTTTTTCAGACATAACCAAAGCCATCGCCCCGGCAATAATCATCGCGACACGATACCCCAATGTATAGGTTGAGGCGCTCATACCCAGTAACCGCGGCGGCGTAATTTCAATACGATAAGCATCAATGACAATATCTTGACTGGCCGAGGCAAATCCCAAAGCCACCGCTAACAGTGCCATCACCAGCAGACCATTGTCGCCTGCAACCGGATCGGTCATTGCCATGCCGGCCAATATAGCCAGCAAGACCAACTGGCACAACAGCAGCCAGGAGCGGCGCTTACCCAGCCACGTCGTCAACAATGGTAATCTCGCCTGATCAATGAGCGGTGCCCAGACAAACTTAAAACCATACCCTAAACCGGCCCAACTAAAGTAAGTAATCGCTGATTTTTTAATTCCCGCTTCATTAAGCCAGACGCTTAACGTACCAAATACTAATAAAATGGGCAGTCCGGCTGAGAACCCTAAAAATAACATGATCCAAAAACTTTTCTCTTGGAGCAAATCCAGCCAGCGCATTTTTTTCGTTTCCGATAAAGTGGAATTACCGTTATTTTTAGATAGCATAATTGATCTGTTATTCTCCGATTGCCTATTAGCAGGCCTTGTAAAACCACCTGCGCCGTTGCCGAAAATATTTTTCTTGGCTTTGTTGCGCGGCGCTCAAAATTCTCTCCCACACCTAGCGACTAAGTATAGAGACTGCGTTTTTTCCATGCCGTATGCCCCAGCAAGTATTAACTGCTGGATAAACTCGAGATAGAGCCGCTCGGTAGGTTTATTAAAGCCCCCTATAAAATTGAGTGAATTAAAGGCCTTGATTAACTGACCGGACAGATTGATTCTGTCGCTTCACTCAACGAAAACACCAACCTGTGCAGGAGGTGTTACAAAAACTTCCCGCCTATTTTACCCGAATAGTGTAGAAAATATCACTTTTTACGCTAAAATGATGCAACTATGACAGTGAACAAGGTTGAAAACACAAGGACGCGCAACAATGCCCGCAGATATTGAAACGACACATTTGCTTATTGTCGGCAGACCAGACCGCAGCGAGCATATCGACCGACAGTTGCGTCAACTGCTGACCAGTAGCAGTGTCTATTGTCAACAATTTAATGATGTTAGCTCTTTATTGTTCTTTGGGCAATTGGACGTTGTTGTTGTCACCGATAAATCCAGTTTAACAGGCATTAAAGATTTTTTATCGGCAGCGGCACAACAACATTGCCATCCCGCCATTGTCTTACTCTTAGAGCAAAGAGAAATGAACCTGGCGCACACATTTTTTGAGCAAGGTGTCTCTCTCGTTTGTCCATCCAGTGACATTAAGACGCTTGCGCATTACATTAAGTTGCTCAGTCGGCAAAAACGCAGCGCTAATGACCACGGCAAAAACAATACAACGGATGAATTGCCGACAGTCCCTTCCAAAAACGATTTCACGGATAACTTCACAAATCATTTTACAGGCAATACAACAACCGCTAACGATAATGTAAAACAAATTGACATAACGGCATCAGACCGAGCTATTTTGAATCAGATGGCGTACGCTATCAAAAAATCAGCAGTCGAAGTTAAATTTCAGCCTGTAGTCAATTTTACACCGACCGACACCACCCATTACACAGCTCTTGTTCACCTGTTGGATGAACAGGGAAACCGGCTGGCTGATTATAAAATTAACCCCGTTATCAATCGACTTCAGTGCACCGCTCAATTTGATCGCACCGTATTGAGCAGTCTATTTAAGAAACTAAGGGCAGTAGAATACCAACCTTCAAAACAAATCTCCCTTTTTGTGCCAATTCACGCCCGGTCTTTACAACAAACAGGTTTCGTTGCGTGGGTCAAAAAGGCAATCACTTCACTCAATCACCCAACCAACCGTTGTCACTTTATTTTTCAGCTGACTTTTGACGATATTCAAACGCTCAAACCGGATCAATTATCCGCTCTACAGACCATACGCTCACTTGGCACCGACTTTGCCGTCGCTCAGGTGCAGGGTAGTATCCTCGGTTTTGAACAACTATTTCAGCTGGTGCAACCCGCCTTTATTAAGGTTGATATGCGGGAAATCGACGGTTTAGAAAAAGCCGACATCGAGGCAATACTCAAGCCGTTGACGACTTTGTCGGCTCAATTAAAAGCAACTGTCGTTGCCGATCATCTTGGCAGTGCGGCGCAACTGGCGCTTATCTGGCCCTACGCCGTCCGAATGGCACAGGGTCGCAACTTTTTGCCGGCTCTGACACAGATGGATTTTGATTTTAAACCGTTTGCCTTACCACCGCAGGCAGGCAACTTTGTGAGCAAGGCTTGATAAATTTACCGAGCGGCTCAATTTCAAGCCTGCGCCGCACAACAAAGCAATTGATACGTGCAGGCGTTTGTGTAACCGTTTCATTTTGTTATTTTAATTAGTGTCCTGTATATCTTAGGTGGAGCAGCAATGATATTTCCCGTACTTAAGTGGCTCAATTCACCATTGGTATCACTGACAATGGCACCTGATTCCTGAGCGATTAAGGCACCGGCAGCAATATCCCACTCGGACAGCCCGAATTCGTAGTAGCCGTCAACGCGTCCGCAAGCGACGTAGCACAAATCCAACGAGGCCGCTCCCGCCCGACGAATATCGGGAAAAGTTGCCAGTACCTTTTTCATGCTACTGATTTGTTTAGGCATCAGCTCACTCTGACGAAAAGGAATACCGGTTGCGATAATGCCATTTTCCGGCAACACCTTTGAGGCACGAATTTTTTTATCATTGAGCGTTGCCCCCTGCCCTCTGGCTGCAGCAAACAACTCATCGGTTATCGGTTGATAAACCAAGCCCGCTTCTAATTTATTGTTTTTATACACCGCCATGGAAATAGCAAAGTGCGGCAATCCCTTAATGAAGTTGGTCGTTCCATCAATCGGATCGATAACCCAGCGGTAGATACTGCTTTTGCTCCCCGATAAACCACTTTCTTCGGCAAGAATCAAATGTTCGGGATAAACTTCCCGAATACCGTTAATCAATGCTTGTTCAACGGCAATATCGATGTTACTAACAAAATCATTGGCAGCTTTTGTGTGAATTTCAAGACGATGTAGCTGTTCGTAATGGGCTGTTATGATGTCTGCAGCAGAATAAACGGTACGTCTGGCAATTGTCAGCATAGGGTGCATAAATAAATATCCAACAGTGTGTTAGAAAGCTTTGCAAAACCACCTGTGCAATTCCCGAACCTGTCTTTAGACTTTGTTGCACGGTGCTCGAAATAGAATCGCTCGGTAGGTTTTATCAACGCCTTCTGTTAAAAATAAAAAATAAAAAAACGGCAGCGCATTATAGCAATTATTTTATAAAGATAGTGAAATAGTTTAACCACCGTCGCGCCGGAGCGCGTCAACCTCGCTATTGATCAAGTAATCACGATGATACCCTCCGTTGTAGCTATCTCATCGTTATTGTACTGTCAGCGCTGTGTTTCATGTTTAAATCAAGATAATACCTTAGTAAGCAATAGCTTTGATATAGACCTTGGAATTCCGTGCATAATTATAAAAAGCTTGTTTTTTTTGTGGCAAATTGGATAACTCCGCCAGGGTAAACCCGCGTTCCATAAACCAATGCGAAGTTTGCGTCGTCAAACAAAACAATTGGTGAATGCCCTGCTGTCTGGCTGACTGTTCAACATGTTCCAGCAGCGAATCCGCCAAGCCGTTTTTGCGATAATCAGGATCAACGGCCAGACATCCCAACTCGGCCATACCATCGTCGGGATAAGGGTACAATGCCGCACAGCCGATAACGGAATTATCTCGTTTGAGTAGGCTAAAATAATTAATTTCCATTTCCAACAATTCACGGGATCGACGCACCAAAATACCTTGTTTTTCCAACGGCCGAATAAGCTGCAACAAACCGGGAATATCGTCAACCGTCGCCTGTTCGATGCGATCATAAGCATCATTGGTGATCATTACGCCGAAACCGTCGCGGGTAAATAATTCGGCAAATACTGCCCCGTCACTGTCGTTGGGAATCAAGTGAACACGACTCACCCCGTGTTGACAGGCAAACGCTGCCTCTTTGAGCATCGTTATCAAACCAACTGGCCGCGATTGTTGTGACAAAATCATTGCTTCCTCGGGCGTGATGGCTTTTCCTTCGTTGGCACTGTCGATTACCGCATTGACTTCCCGACCAAAAAACAACAGCTTATCCGCTTTCACTGCCGTGGCGACTGAACTGGCTACTTCTTCTGACGTCAGGTTAAATATCTCACCCGTACTCGAATAACCCAGTGGAAGGATGACGACAATATCACCGTCTTGCAGGCGTTTATTGATGGCCTTTGCCCGAACTTTGCGAATTTCGCCCGTCAGACCAAAGTCAACTCCATCCCTGACACCAACCGGTTTGGCGGTAATGTAGTTCCCCATACAGGTACTAATGCTGGCGCCCTGCATCGGTGAGTTAGCCAGTCCCATCGATAAAATTGAGCTGGCACGAATGCCCAATGCGCCAACAATTTCTTCGATTTCTCGTATGGTCTCAATATCGGTGATACGTCTGTTATCGTGAAATTGTTGTTTGCTCAGGCGTTGGTTTAAGCAATATCGCGCCCCAAAAATGATAACGACCTTAACCTGCAGCGAGTGCAGCACGGCAATGTCGTGTAACAAAGATTTTAGTACCTGCTGCGTCTTCTCATCGTCCTGTATGCAAAAGACGAATGTTTTACCACGATGTTGGTGTATATACGGTGCAGCCTGCCTGAAAAATTGAATAAACTGTGGATTATCTGTCATAACACATAAAAAATTTAGCAACGTTAACCGCTCCATTATAAAGCGCACAGGGCAAATAACACAAAAAAACCATCATAAATCATCTATTTTGTTATAATTTCTACCCAGTTGTCAAAAACGTCATCAAACCCTATTATTAATCTGCACTGCCTTATGCCGACTTCATATGCCCCAATCATCTCAGCGATTGCCCAACAACTGGGCAAAGAGCAAGGCCTTACTGTTGAGCGATTGCGGCAATATCACGCTCAATCGCTAATACAGCAACGATCTTTTCTGCACAGTCTGGTTGACGATCAAGTCATTGATGCACATCAGTTGCTAAAATTAATTCAAACTGTCTCTCACTGCCCGCTAATTGATTTATCGGCCGTATCAATTGACAAAACACTTATCCAAGCGGCTGATGCTCAACGTATCCGAAAACATCAAATACTGCCGATTTTCCGCCGGGGGGATCGCCTGTTTGTTGTGACCTTCGACCCTTTCTATGACGTTGGTCTCAATATGTTCAAATTCAGAGATAACGGCCAATATGCTGCCGTTGAGCCTATCTTGGCAATGCCCGAACAAATTGAGCGATATATCGACAGATGTCTAAGTGCTCATCAGGCAAAAGGATTGCAAGACCTTTTTCTAGATGACATGCACCAAGAAGATCAGACCCAACAGGCCCTGAGCAAACTGTCGCAACAATTAATGGGACAGTTTGAAAAAAACGAGGCTCCTGTTGTTCGCTACGTTTCGGAAATGCTCTTGACTGCCATCCGAACCAATGCATCCGATATTCATTTTGAGCCGTATGAAAACCATTTTCGCGTCCGCTTTCGCCGCGACGGTTTGCTGACTGAAGTTTCCACCCCACCGAGCCGCATTACCAACCGAATCACAACGCGCCTGAAAGTGATGTCGGGTATGGACATTGCCGAAAAGCGCATTCCCCAGGACGGACGCATTCAGGTTCCCGTTTCCGGTCAAAAATCCATTGATTTTCGCGTCAGCAGCCTGCCGACTTTGTGGGGAGAAAAAGTGGTCTTAAGAATTCTCGATAATCGGACAACACAGCTGTCTATCGACGATTTGGGTTTTACCGCACAACAAAAGTCCTTGTATTTGGATGCTATTAAGAAACCACAAGGCATCATTCTCGTCACCGGTCCAACGGGTTCGGGTAAAACCGTATCGATGTATGCGGGACTCAACCTGATTAACAAACCTTCGGTGAACATTTCAACAGCTGAAGATCCCGTTGAAATTACGTTACCCGGCATTAACCAAGTCAATATCGCGCCCAAGCAGGGATTAACCTTTGCCTCAGCACTGCGAGCCTTTCTCAGACAAGACCCTGATATTATTATGGTCGGTGAAATTCGTGATTTGGAAACAGCTGAAATTGCCGTTAAGGCAGCGCAGACCGGACACCTTGTATTCTCTACCTTACACACTAACGATGTACCGCAAACATTGACGCGTCTGGCCAACATGGGCGTACCGGCTTACAATATTGCCGCATCTGTTGAGCTTATTATGGCACAGCGCTTGATACGTTGTCTGTGTACGCAGTGCAAGGTCCGAGATCGCAGCTGGAAAATTGAGCAGCTTATTCAACTGGGACTATCCCCGGATGAAGCTGAGAACAATCGGTTATACAAAGCCAAGGGTTGTGACCACTGCAACCAGACGGGTTATAGCCATCGCACCGGTATTTTTCAGGTGATTCGCATTACAACGACCATGACGGAAATGATTATGAGGGGGGCAACCTCGCTCGAATTTGCCGCCCAGTGCCGGCGCGAAGGTTTTTGGGATCTGCGCCAGTCCGGGTTGGATAAAGCAAGACAAGGTATCACCAGCCTCGCCGAAGTGATTCGCGTAACCATCGAATAAAAATCCATTGATGAGCAACATACTATGAAAAAACGCATTCAGCACAAGCAAACCCATCAACCCAAAATTTACCAGTGGCGGGGGCGGGATCGCGACGGAACATTGCGTAAAAGCGAGATAACCGCGGCCAATGAACAAATTGTTCGCGCCTATTTACAAAAACAAGGCATTGTTCCAACAACCATTATCGAAAAACCGCGGGCACTGTTCGAAACACAGGGAAAAATCAAAACGCTACATATCGTGAGTTTCTCGCGCAAAATGGCAACTATGCTAAAAGCCGGTTTGTCCATTGTTCAATCCCTGGATTTAATTGCCGAGGGAACACAGCAGCCTAAGCAGCTGTATAACATGATTGTCGATATAAAAAATGATGTTGAAAGCGGCAACAGTTTTTCGTCGGCACTGTCAAATTATCCGTCACACTTTAACCCGCTTTATACCGCCTTGGTCGCTGCCGGTGAAGAAGCCGGTGTATTGGACAAAACGATGGATAACATTGCAAACAACTTAGAGAAATCGCAGCGCCTGAAAAAGAAGGTGAAAAAAGCCATGATTTATCCCGGCATTGTTATTACGGCAGCCATTATCGTCACTACTGTCTTACTGATTAAAGTCATTCCGGCATTCGAAAGTTTCTACGATGATTTCAACGCCGAATTGCCGATGCTGACACAATCTGTCCTGTCTTTTTCAAGGATGCTGCGTCAGTGGGGATGGATGGTTATCCTTGGTTTCTTTATTGGCGTATTATTTTTCTTTTGGTTGAAAAAACGCCATCCCCCGCTGCAACGCTGGGCCGATCGAACAAGTCTGCACTTACCGATTCTAGGCCATATTCTACGGTTAAGCGCTATGTCGCGCTTTGCCAGAACTTTAGCCGTATTATTTAACGCCGGAATCCCCCTGGTTAAAAGCCTGAAAGCAACAGCACCGGCAACGGGCAACTCGGTCTACGAAGCGGCAACCCAAACGATTGCCAAAGATGTTGAAAATGGCGTGCAACTCAATTTTGCCATGCAAAACACCGGACAATTTCAGCCCTTTGCCATACAAATGACGAGTATTGGTGAAGAATCGGGCAATTTGCACGAAATGCTCAGTAATATTGCCGAATTTTACGAAGAAGAACTCGACTACCGCATCGAGCAGCTGACAACCTTACTTGAACCGGTGATGATTATTTTGTTAGCCCTCATTGTCGGCATTCTGGTAATTGCCATGTATCTGCCTATTTTCACATTGGGAAATGTTATTGGATAATTTTCTCGCGCCACTCTCAGACCTGCCTGATGCGTTGACGCTTTTCGGTGTATTTATTCTTTCTGCCTGCATCGGTAGTTTTTTAACTATCGTTATCTATCGACTGCCCACTGTGCTGATACACCATTGGCAAAGTGAAGCACGCTACCTGTTAGCCACAGACCATCAACATAATGACAAGCCGTTTAATCTGCTGATGTCTCGCCCGCACTGTTGCCGCTGTCAGCACCCGTTGGGCGTGTTGGAAAATATCCCCATCCTCAGCTACGCCATACAGGGCGGGAAATGCCGTCACTGCAGGGCACCCATCTCGCCTTTTGACCCGATGATTGAACTTATATGCGCTGTTTTGGGCGTTGTTATCGTCTCTCATTTTGGCATCACCGCACAAAGCGTTTGGGGCTGCTGCTTTGTCTTTGTTCTGATAACGCTGGCAGGCATTGATGCTAAAAGCCAACTCTTGCCCGATGCCCTAACACTGCCGTTGATGTGGCTGGGTATCATCCTTGGCTTTTGGTCGGTATTTATTCCACTGACACTGGCTGTTGCCGGTGCCATTATCGGTTATTTATCACTGTGGTTTGTTGCCAATGTGTTTAAACTGATAACAAAAAAGGACGGCATGGGACTGGGTGATGCCAAATTATTAGCTGCTATTTTTACCTGGCTGCCAATTGACTATTTTCCTATTGTCCTGTTGATTGCCAGTGTCAGTGGTATCATTTTTTCAATTATCCAATTATTTTTCAAAGGACAATCGATGCTAAACAGATCAATCCCCTTTGGACCTCATTTGGCATTGGGGGCAGTGATTAGCTTATTATACGGTCAGGCTATTGAAGCGTGGTATTTAAGTCTGCTATATCAGCAAACTACTTAAAAAGTTCAGTAATCTTTCCCAAAATCAAAGTTCCTTGTTATTTTAATGAATCAACAACCGCGATCTGACCAAACAATACAAACGGGGACGTTATTAGTTATGCTAATTAATTTTTTGACGGCATTATTAGGTAGGCAGAGAGATGACATAATGCGTTGACAGTCTTTCATTAGTCACACTATATTTAGAATTAAGCACTAAATATATGATAGAATCACCCGGAATTCAGTAATATAAGACTTCCGCAATTTACTATGATTTTCATCTTTAATATTCGTTCAATATCTGTTTCAGCGTTTCTTATTCTTAGTTCCTGCTTATTTTCTGTACAAGCAAAGACGACACCTGAACGTGCTGTGGCCATTTTATATGATGATTCAGGAAGTATGGGACAACCAAAAAAACCAAATTCCAATACAAGGTCTGTGAATGCCAATATAGCATTACAAACCCTATTATCACTCATGCAAAGTGGTGATGAAGTCTATATCAACCGAATGAGTGATGCTAAAAATAACAAGTTTAATCAGCCTGTTACCTTTATGACGTCCGAGAAAAATATAGATGATATAGTTAATGTTATAAGAAAAAAATATTTACCGCCAACTTCTACATTTGGGACTTATTTTGCTTCAATCATACCTCTACTTAAAAAACTAGCAGTTTCTGAAGCTAAAAATAAATGGTTTATCGTAATAACTGATGCGGCAGAAAATATTGATGTTGATAAAGACTCCGATAACAGAAAAAAAGCAGCCAACTATTTCAATAAGCTTACATCAAATATCCATTTTAGATTTGTTTTAATAGAGCCTGTTACAGAGACAAAAAACGATAAAATAAAATGGGATGATGTCTCTCAAGTCGCAGGGTATTGGAAAGCAAATACCAAAGCAATTTTTGATCCCGTATTTGATGCTGAAGAATTACCTTCTGTTTTAGAAGGTCTCGCCTCGGAATTAGTTGGAAGGGATAAAAAAGGACTTCACTTTAAACAAAGCAACGAGACATTATCAATCCAATCTGAACTACCATTAAAAGGGATTGTTGTCCTTATTCAAAATGTAAAGGAAAATCTTACAATAGATTCTTCGCAATTAGGAGCTGATAAAATACCGCAAAGCCGATTCCATATTATCCGCCCGCCTGATAATCGAAAAGGAATTGATGACATCAGTTATGTTGCACACATTACCACAAATAAAACCATTCAAAATCAAGATAAAACGGCAAAAATAACTTTTAATCGGCCTCTCAATAAGCAGGCAAAGATTAAAGTTTTCCCCACGCCCGCGACAAAAATAAAAACCGAAGTTTATAGTCAAGGGAAGCAAGTCTTTCCCAAGGGTGGTGCTTATCAAGTTTGTGAGCCTAACGGTATGGAAGTAAGAACAATTTTGGTTGATGAAGATGGTAACCATATCCCAACTAAAAAAATGCTTGTTCGTCTAAAGATGTCTAATGGAAAAACACTAAAACCCGAGAAAAAGAGGGGATACTACTACACAACATTTTCTTCTGACGAAATAAAAAATGAGATAAAAATAACTACCTTTGCACAGTATCCAAACTACTTTGACATTGAAGACGCACCAATAACGATTAAAAGCAAACCATGTTTTCGTAACATCGCTCTAAGAGTCGTTTCCGGCGCAGATGGCAGTGACTGGCGTCATGATGTTGACAAGTTAAATAAAGCTGATCCTATTGTTTTAGAAGTGCTGGTCAAGGGTAAAAAAGCTATTGAAGATCAGATGAAAGACTTTGATTTTAATACGGCGAATCTTCCTGATAATTTGCCTTGGGACATAGAAAAAGAAGAAGAAACAGGACATCTCATCCTATCACCTAAATCCGAATGCTGTGCTTTCTTTTGGACGCGCCCCAATATTACCCCAAAAACATCACTAACATTAACACGGGAAAATATCTCTAGCTCTGCTAATGACAAGATGAAAAATGTCAACCTGACATTTGAAATTACGCGTCCACAGGATGACTATCGTTATTATTGGTGGCAGTATGGGTGCCCTATTGTTTTTTGGATATCCATTTTCTTATTAGCTTGGTATTTGTGGCGTATTTTTGTTACCAAGGAGCGTTTTGCCTACCGGTCGGAAATTCATATCAAAAGATCTGATGAAGAATACTCGGACTCGGAACCTTTGGTGATGAACAGGTTTTCTTTAAAAAGAATGCTATGGCCATCAAAAAATGAAGTTAAGGTTATTGAAGGGATAGTTTTTGTCGCTTCAGGTCACGGAGGTTCAAAGATTAAGATCTCAGGAAAGTGCCTAAATAAAGACTTTAGAGTAAGCGGCAGTGCCACATGGAAATTTAATTCAAACAGATATGAAAGTGGTCAAATTCAACAAGACGCCATATTGTTCCCACGCGCCACCACGTTAAAACACTATGACGAAAATGGCGATGCGGATTACTACATGCAATACACAACAAATCATACAGATCCGGTTTGGGATTAACAAACTTTATGATTTATTTTATATACTCATCATTTTGGAGAAATACTTATGGAATATGAAGATGATATCATCTCTACTAAAAACTTTATATCTACCGAAAACTATAACCCCTACGAAATTAACGGACCAACACTAATGATTGGTTTAGGTGGACTTGGTTCTAGTATCGTCCGTAATGTTTATGATGGTCTGCCTGATAATTATAAAGCCAACGCTATTGCTCATGTAATGGATACCGATGTTCTCGAGTTAAGTAATGAACATTATGCCAAGCTGTACAATCAAGGTTGCGTGACGCAAACGAGCCCGCCGCTAACAGTTGGTACATGCGTTGAACATTTGGGCAACAAGACTTCGGTTAAGCAATGGTTTCCTCCTATTAGATCACTTGAGTATAAACAAATGATTAAAGGAGCGGCACAAGTGCGAGCAATTTCACGCTTAGCGATGCTGTATACGATAAATAGTGGTCGTATCGATGAACTGAATCGCAATATTGATAAGTTACTCCTGTTAAAACATGATGGTTTAAAGGATGCCATTCGTGTGGTCATTGTTAATTCACTAGCAGGCGGTACGGGATCGGGTTCTTTTATGCAAATTGCCCTCTATGTCCGCGAGTACTTAAAACAACAACACAGTTTCACCAACGCCACTTTCCGCAGTTTTTTGGTGATGCCGGAAATCTTTATCAAAAATGGAGACTATAACACCAAAGGAAGTACCGGCGAAGATATGAAGCGAACTGTACGCGCTAATGGCTATGCTTGCTTTAAAGAACTTGATGCACTTATTCGTCAGCGTGGCGGTGCATTTGAGCAGGGTATTCAATCCAAATTATCGCCACTTTTTCCAATGGAATTGGAGTATATTCCTAACCAAAAGGATGCCAAAGCCATAGAGCACGGTCCTTCTCCTTTTGATATTGTTACGATATTTGATTATTCCGGTAAGGATATAAACAAAAATATTGCAAATCTTGGAAACAAAATTCATTATATTCAACAAGTTGAAGATGCCATCCGCCTACATCTATTTTCTCCTCTTGAAGGGCGTGGCGGTCCGTCATCTAAAGAAGATAATTTAGCTAATTCCCTTTTGGCATCCGATGGCAGGGGACTTTATGCAGGTTGTGGTAGCTCGGTCGTGGAATATCCTTTTAAAGAAGTATCGCGCTATATTGCCCTACGTTGGATTGATGACGGCATTTCCAAACAGTGGCGTGAATTGGACGAGTTAATTAGTGACGAAATCCGTTCAGTTCTCAATGATAGAGCCCAAGGCATCCATGCGGCCATGCCAAAAAGACAAATTAAATTCTGCGAGTTACTAAGAGACAAAGCGGAAAGAAAACAACCAGAGCCATTTTATAAATCTATTTATGATCAAACGCATGAGCTTGATGAACAGGGATGGAGAACCAGAGCTAAACATCGAGCGTGGCTAGAAACGATAAATCAAAGTTTGAATGAGGCAGTTGAGCAAGCAATTAAGGAAAAGCAAAAATTTGCGGGCCAACTTAAAGAAGAAAAACTGTTACACAAAGAAACAATTATTAGAACAGTTAGAGACGCTGAAAAAAGAATTAAAGTTTTCTCCGATGCGCTGTCTGCCCGTACGCAGTCTCTAGGCACTCCTCTTGCCAAAGAGATGATCTGGCGACCATATAATCGGAAAATTGAATTTGAAAGAGGTCAAGAAATACAATTAAACACCTGGATATTAGGTAAAGATGAACCTATGCATCCAATAGCAATTCGTTATTTTTTAGGCGAAGCATTGTTAACTATCGACAAAATAATCAAAAAAACTGAAGGAGACTTGAAGGAAACTCAAAAAGAAATAGATGGATACGATATGTGGGATCACCCCGATACCTCGCGCGTGGAAAAAACCGCTATAGAGTTTGCTAAAGTTTTTATGAATAAACCGCTGGCTGGTTGGATAAAGGGACCATTAAAAGATTTTGCCGAGCAATACTCCAGTAAATATTCTAATTTTTTAGAGAATTTGAAAAAACGAGCAAAGTATACAGTGTATCTTGATGCCTATAAATACTTGCAGGGTTGCTTAAATGATTTTCTACAGTATTGGGAGAAGTGGTTTGAAAATCTGGACTCGCTGTCTGCCGATTTGCAGCAGGAGTTGCAGTTATTGGAAACCAAGCACGACAATCCGGCTAATAGAACGAAAATTTATGTTCGTTCCTCATCGATGATTAAAAAGGCTTTGTGGGAAGAAGAAGGTACTCGTTTGATAGCCGAAGAAGTCCCCACCGATATTAGCCGAGAAATTTATTGGTCTCAGTCGCTAGTAAAAACTATGCACTTTAGTGCAAGGCTTTAGCTGATACACATTTATGCTATTCTATGATGCATGAAGGATAATAG
>PDWJ01002954.1_pt1 | contig 24448 bp, 16 predicted proteins | sample 1430881 | NCBI WGS metagenome assembly PDWJ01 (sample SAMN01162460, study PRJNA174530) | Oral metagenome, whole genome shotgun sequencing project. | biome: Marine environment; feature: Marine mammal; material: Swab sample of the gingival sulcus; isolation source: swab sample of gingival sulcus...
CGCCGGTGGACAGGTTGCTCTGGACGGCGTGGTCGTCGCTCGCGGTCACGCTGTTGCCGTGGACGCCGATGCCGAAGTGCATCCGGGGCCGGTAGACGGTCTCGACCGGGCGGCGCGGCGCAGGGGCCGGCACGTAGCGGGGCGCGCGGTAGACCGGGCGGCGGCGGTAGGCCGGGCGGCGCACGGGGCGGCGCACGGGGCGGCGCGGGTAGACGCGCCTGGGAGGCGGCCGGTTGTCCGCGCCCAGCGCGAGCACGGTGGTCGTGGTGGTGGCGCTGGGGCTGTCCGCGGCCTCGGCGCTCGCGGCGTCGCCGGTGGGCGCGGCGGTCGCCGAGCCGATGTCGGCGGCGACGAGGGCGAGGCCCATCATGGCGGCCAGGGCGGTGGTGAGGAGACGTTCCATGTCGGGCTCCCTAGGTGTCCGAGCGCGAAGCCGGTCGTCGCGCGGTCGTGCAGGGTCAGACGCCTGGTCCACCACCCTATTCAAACTCGATCGGGCCGCCATCGATTCCGGGCCGGGATCGGCTAGGCGCCAGCTGGATGAGGCAGGCGCACCTGCTCCGAGAGCAAGCAGATCTCCATGCCCTCGATGGCCATCAGCGCGCCGGGGAGGGCGGCGCCGAGGGCCTCGCCCTGACGATCGAGGAAGGCGTCGTCGTGGGATGGCGCGTGGTGGGTGACGATGAGGCGCGCTGGGCGCTCGAGGGCCTCGACGAGGCGGACGGCGGCCTGCCAGGTCGAGTGCCCCCAGCCGCGGTGGCGCTCGAAGTCGATGCCCTCTACGAACATCCCATCGTAGCAGATCCAGTCGGCGCCCTCGCACAGGGCGATCAGCGCGGGGTCGGTGTCTTCGCCGACGTGCTCGCGGTCCGACAGGTGGACGAAGGCCTTGCCGCGGTGCTCGATACGGAACCCGAGGGCGCCGCCTGGGTGGTTGAGGGCGCAGGTTCGCAAGGTGACGTCCCCGAGCCGTGCGGTGTCGCCCGCTCCCAGGTGGGTCACGCTGAGATCGGCCGGGACCTCGTCGAGATCTACGGGGAAGAGCGGAAAGCTCATGAGCCGCTGCAGGCCCGCGCGCAGGCCGACGTTCTTGTCGTCATCGCCGCGGATCCGCAGGCGCGTGCGCTCGAGGTAGAGCGGCTCGAAGAAGGGCAGGCCGATGATGTGGTCGCTGTGCAGGTGGCTGAAGAGGATGTCGATCTCGAGCGGGCCGGTGGGGCGCTCGGCGAGCAACGCCGAACCGAGCCGGCACGCGCCGCTGCCCATGTCGATCACGAGGACGCGGTCGTCGCAGCGTACCTCGACGCAGGTCGTGTGCCCGCCGTAGCGGACCGCGCCTTGGCCGGGGGCGGCGTGGCTGCCGCGCACGTTCCACAGCCGCACCTCGAAGCGCGGCCGCGCGGTCGAAATAGAGATAGGGGCGTCGCTGCTTTCGGTCATCGAGTGTAGAAGGGGAGAGTGAGCCTGTCCGGGAACCGAACCGCCATGAGGATTGTGCACCACGTTAGCCTCATTCTGCTCGGTTTTGCCAGCGGGTTGACGTGCAATCCACACGCGGTGTCCGCCGAGGGCGCGGGCGCGTCGCTGTCGTCGCCCGTGGGCCCGCCCTGGCGGCCGGGCTATGAGCGGCCGCCGGTGATCGACGTCCATGCCCACATCTCGTCGACCGCGCTCGACCGCCTGGGGCAGGTGATGGACGATAGTGGGCTGCGCACGATGACCAACATGTCCGGCGGCGTCGTCGGGCGCACCGCCGAGCGCAGCGTCGAGGCGTCGACGCGCTTTGGTGGCGAGCGCCTGGTTCACTTCGTCAACGTCGACTGGCGCCTGCGGCACCGCGAGGGGTTCGGGGCGTACATGGCGCGCGCCCTCGAGCACGCGGTGACGCGCTACGGCTTCAAGGGGCTCAAGATCTCGAAGGCGCTGGGGCTGGCGGTCACCGACGCCCAGGGGCGACGGCTCCCCGTGGACTGGCCGGAGCTGGCGCCGCTATTCGACAAGGCCGGCGAGCTCGGCGTCCCCGTCTCCATCCACACCGGCGACCCCAAGGCCTTCTGGGACCCGGTCACGCCGGACAACGAGCGCTACGCCGAGCTGAAGGTCCACCCGCGGTGGTCCTTCCATGGTCCCGAGTTCCCTTCGCGCGAGCAGCTCCTCGCCGAGCGCGACCGCCTCGTCGCCCGCCACCCGAAGACGACCTTCATCCTGGTCCATTTCGGCAACAACCCCGAGGATCTCGACTACGTCGACGCGCTGCTCAAGCGCCACCCGAACGCCGTCATCGACACCGCGGCGCGGGTGCCCGAGATCGGGCGGCACCCTCCCGACGAGGTCCGTGACTTCTTCATCCGCCACAAGGCGCGGATCCTATTCGGTACGGACCTGGGCCTGACCGCCGACCACATCATGCTGGGATCCTCAGGCGAGCAGGAGCCCTCCTTCGACGACGTCAAGCCCTTCTACGACGCCCACTGGCGCTTCTTCGAGGGCAACGAGCGTGGCATCGCGCACCCCACGCCCATCCAGGGCGACTGGACCGTCGACGCCATCAACCTGCCCGAGGACGTCCTGGACTACCTCTACTGGAAGAATGCTGCGCGCATCCTGAAGCTGGATGCGCCCACGCCCGCGGCGCCCGGTGGGCCGGGCGCGACGGGGGGGTAGCCCGGCGATCAGCGCGGCGCCGGCTCGCCGACCTTGCGCTCGCCCGCCAGCTGCAGCGACTCCATCAGGGCCGCCCGCCTGGCCTCGTCGTGGCGCCAGCGCTGCTCGGCCACAAGATCGCGAAAGTCGCGGACGACCCGGCGGTCGACGGCGCTGGTGTGGCGAGCCAGGGCGGCCGCGCGGTCGAGCTCTCGGACGGCGCCCAAGGGGTCGCTCCACTTGACGCGGTGGGAGGCGCGCTGGAGGGCCTCGGCGAGCTTGGCGCCCTCGACGTTGCGCTGGACGAGGAGCGCCTCGGGGGAGCGGGGCCGCGGGCGCGCGTCCAGGCGGACGCTGGCCCGGGCGACGGCGTTGTCGAGGTTGACCATGTCCTTGTAGCGCACCGTCACGTCGGCGACGGCGCCGGGGCCGTCGACCCACAGCTCGATGAGGATCACGTGGGAGTCGTCCCCGTAGAAGTAGGGGATGACCGTCTGCATGCCGTCGTCGTCCTCGCCGCGGTCCGAGGTGATCCCCATGGCGCGAGACAGGCTCTTGTCCATCGCGACCTCGCGAGCCTTGACCCGGGCGACCTCCTCGGCGTCGAGGACGCGGGTGCCGAGGACGCGCACGGCCCTGGCGTGCTTGCCAAGGCGCACGTTGACGCGGACGAGGCGCGCGACGACGCGGGCGAGGCTCGCGAGCTCCTCGGCGATGACCGCGCCGACGGACTCGTCACCGCCTTGAGCGTGGTAGTTGCCGTAGCCGGCGTTGGCGACCTGCCACCAACCGCCCCGCTCGCCGCCGTCGTAGAGCGACAGGACCGAGGTCACCGCACCCTGGGTGGTCAGCGCGTGGGCGGCCCGGGCCGCGCCCGCGACGCTCGCGGCATCATCGCCCGCGGTGACCAGGAGCAGCGTCTGGCTGCCCGGGACCAGGCTAGGATCGTCGGCCGCGGCGGCGAGCAGGGCGCCAGCCTTGCCCATCGCCGCCTCCAGGGCGTCGGCGGGGGCGCTCAGCGGCGCCTTCAGCCCGTCGAGGCGGGTGGCCAGAAAGCTCCGCGCCCGCTCGATTCGGCTCAACGGCATGAAGGTCGTCGGCGCCTGACCGGCCACGACGATCCCCAGGCGGTCGGCGGCGCCGAGCTGCCGAAGCGCCGCGACGATGACCTCGATGACCGCGTCGCCGTCCTGGGCGAAGGCGCGGCGGTCCACGACGATCATCACGTCCAGGGGCGGGCGTCGCCAGCCGTGGCGCGGGCTGCCCTGCAGGCCCACCTGTAGGAAGGTGCGGCGCGGGCCGTCGTAGTAGGGCGCGTCGACGTCGGCGGAAACCGACAGGCCCGCCCGCGCGGGTGGGTCGAAGGCCTGCCGGTAGCCGTGGGCGAGGTGGTAGGGGCGCTCGTCCTCGGATAGGGACTCGTCGAGGCGGCGCAGGCGCTCACGGTAGGCGGCCGCGCCCCCGAGGTAGGTGTTCTCGAAGTAGAAGACGCGCGGCAGGAAGGTGTCGGGCCGCACGCGCAGCCGTGGGTCCTCGACCGCGATCCGCCTGGCGACCTCAACGAGACCTCGCCCGAAGCTCGCGCGGCGCTTCGCCTTGGGCTCGAGCTTGTCGTCGCTCGTGCCTTCTTCGTCGAAGCTGCCGTCGCTCTTCGTGGCCTCGTCGACGTCGAGGTAGGCCTCAACCTCCTGCTCCTCGCCGCCTTGTGCGTTGAGGCCGTCGGGGCTCCGGAGCTCGTCGCGGTCGGCGAGGAGCTTGTCGCGCAGACCCTTATTGCGCGCGACCTCGTCGTCCGCGAACCGGCGCCTGGCCTCGCTGGGGCGAGCGTCCCTGACCGTCGCGCCCTCGAATGAGGTCGCGAGCTCGGAGCCGTCCGGCGGCGCCTCGATCGACACCGTCCCGCCGAGCGGGAGCGCTCGACGCGGCCGGGGGTGGGTCGGGATGACGCGCCCCGTGGCTAACCCGTTGCGGGGCCCGTGCGCGGCGCTGCCGGAGCCGCCCGCCCGCCACGCTCCCGGGGGCGCCTCCTCGGCCTCCGAGCCGTCGGCCAGGGCCATGTCGTAGGGTTGGGATTCCGCTGAGGCGGGTGGCCTCTCGATCGCGCGGGAGGCCATGGCTTGGGGCTCGGCGTCGCCCGCGCGGCCGCAGGACGACAGCGCGAGCGCCGTGACCCGGCGCCGGCGCTCCCGAGCGCGCGCCTCCAGGCCGCCAGGGCCAGCAGCAGCAGCGCCAGCAGGAACAGGACGATGTCGAGCCCGGGGCCCGGCGTCGACACGAGCGACAGGTCCACGGACAGCGCCGCCTCGCGCTCGGGTGCGTCGTAGACGTCCAGGCGGAACAGGCGCTCGCTGACCTCGCCAGAGGGCTGGACGTCCACGCCGATCGTGGCGAGGCGGTCGGGGGGGGACCATCGGGAGGCGGCGACCTCGTGCAGCTCGGTGTCGGTCCCGTAGATGCTGAAGCGCGCCGGCACCCGCACCAGCCACTCGAAGTCCTGGGCGAAGACGTCGGGCCGCGGCGCCACAAGCGCCAGGGACGGCAGGAAGCCCAGCTCGTCGCGCCGCAGCTTGTAGACGAGCTCGATTTGGCAACGCCGCTGCTTGGGGACGCGGATCTTGATGGCCGTCGCCTCGTCGGCGATGGGCTCGGTGGTCAGCCCGTCGACGGCCGCGCCGAGGACCTTGGCGCCCTCGGGGAGCGCCAGCCGCACGAAGTTCCGCTCCCTGTTGTCGACCGCGAAGGTGGCGCGGGTGACCACGTCGCCCTCGGCGAAGACGGTGGTCTCGAGCCGGATGGAGGCGATCGAGGCGGTCAGGGTCTCGACGGTCTTGTGGCGCTCGAGGCCGAGGGTGAGGCTCGGCGCGTGGTCCTCGCGGGCGAAGCTGTAGGTGTAGCCGAGCTCGATGTCGCGCTTGGTCTGGAGCGTGATCGACCGGGGCAGCTGCGCCACGTCGACTTTGGTCAAGCGCGTCGCCTCGCGCTGGGAGACCTCCATCATGCCCTCGGAGGCGATGCCGAAGACGCCCTTTTCGACCTTGGCCCCCTCGACACGGACGTCGGGCAGCGCGAGCTCGGTGACCTCGGTGGCCAAGGTCTGGCTCAGGGTCAGCTCGATGGAGAAGTGACCGCCGAGGGCCTGGGTCAAGCTCACCCGGTAGCGCCGGCGCGCCGCGGCCTCGTCGCCCTCGGCGTCGTCGATCCACTCGGCCTCCTTGAGGCTGGGGGCGTTGACCTCGCCGGTCAGCTCCAAGCCGCGAGGCAGCGACAGGGTGATCTCGTCGGTCTTGCCGCTCTTGACGTCGATGGCGACGATGGCCCGGACCTCGAGGGCGTTCTGCTGGAAGAGGTACAGGCTCTCGACCCGGGCGTCGAAGCCGAAGTCGCGCTCTTTGGCCTCCTCGATCTCCGAGGCGATGGGCTTGGGGGCGCCGATGTGCTTGAAAGCCTGGTTGACGATGTCGCCGCCGAGGTGCTGGCGGATGTCGACAGGCAGGGCGTCCTCGCCGGCCTTGCCGTTGCCGCTGGTCGCCGGCGCGAAGGCGACCTTGTCGCCGTCGAAGAGCGCGACGACGCCGCGCTCGCGGGTGACGTCGAGGGGGCGCACCAGCGGCACGGCGACCTTGGCGCCGAACTTGGTCGGCACGACCTGCTCGAGCTCGAGGGTCAGGCGGTAGCTGCCCTCGCGCGCGTTGCCCAAGAACACCCGCGCCTGGCGGGGCGCGTCGTCAGTGGCCGCAAAGGTGCGCCAGTCCTCGATGCCGTCGCCGCTGACCTTGTACAGGACCACGCCGGGATCGTCGGGCAGCTGGATAGCAAGCTCCTCGATGCTGCCGCGGATGATCTCGTAGCGGATCTCGACCTTGGAGCGGAGCACCCCCTCGTCCAGCCGCACGAGCTGGTACGTCTCGCTGTTGGCGCTGACGACCTTTTCGGGGGCCGAGCGCGGCTCCGTCCACCTGATGGCGACGCGGTCCGTGGGCGGCAAGAACCCCGCCGCGGTCGTCACGGCGTCGTCGCCCTCGCCGGCGACGGCCACGTCCACCGGCACCTTGGGATCGAAGGTGACCGCCCGCTTGCCTGGGATCTTGGCCTCGACCCGCGTGATCGGCGCCTGAGGCAGGGTGAGCGCGACCACGGGCTGGCCCTGGCCGCGGTCGATGCCGGTGCGGAAGCGCGCCGTAATGACGTGGCGCCCCGCGCCCGTGACCACCGCCTGGTGCCAGCCACCGACGACCCGGGTCCGCACGGGCTTGCCCCCCTCGACCACCTCGGTGAGCGCGACGCTAATCGGAGCGAGCTTGACGAGGGCGCGCCGTCCCTCGATGACCACCTCGAAGCGGCCGGTGATGGCGGCGCCGTCGCTGCCCGGCGCCAGCGCCACGGCGAGCTCCACGCGCCGCAGCGCGTCCACCGCGGCGCCCCAGCGCAAGACCGCCGCGGGCGTGGCCGGCAGCTGCACGGACAGGGTGTCACCCGTGACGCGGGCGCTGCCCGTGGGCCACACCTCGACGGGGCCCGGCGCCCGGCCGCCGCGCACCTCGAGGCTGGCGCCCGGTAGCGGGGGCAGCGGCAGGACCGCGAGGCTCGCTCCGTCCGTCGAGGGCTGGGTGGGCACCCGGTAGCGCAGGCGCACGGTCTTGCGGTCGTCGTCGTCGGCCGGCAGCAGCGCCACGTGCGCCCCGCCGCGCATCAGCAGCGTCGCGTCGGCGCCGTCAAAGGAGGCCGCCTCGAGCACCACGTTGCCCGGCAGCAGCAGGACCTCAGCGACCCCCTCCTCACCCACCACCGCGACGTCGGCCTCGACCGACACGCTCACGAATTGCCCGTCAGCGCCCGGCAGATCGACCGTCGCCCGCCCCGTCGCCCACGTCGGCTGGGGACCGCTCCGCTCCTTGGCCGCCTTCACCAGCGTCTCGTATTGGGCAAGCGTCAAGGCGCGACGGAGCGGGGCCTTCATAGATCCTCCAGGGGGTGACCGAGACGGGTTCGTCGACCGTGAGACGCTCAACGGCGAGCGAAGGTTTCGGCAACAGCAAAAAACCGTCACCTCTGCGCCTTGCGCCGTCCATCCGACCGACCCCGAAAAATACCGTGTTCAGTGGTTGACCTGAACAGAAGGTGTGAGTAAACAGGTGTTCAGCATGTGGACCGCCTCCAACACCCCGCCGCTCATTCGCCCCGCTCGCCGCGGCGGTTGCGGCACGATCTGGCAGCTCGACACGGGCGACGCCGGGATCCCCGACGCCGCCTGGTGTCCAGAGCGGGCGGCTCGGGCCCGACACCGCGGGAAGGCCGCGCCCGCATGGTTCGCCTCGGAGCGCGGTGCGGCCGACGCTCTCGAGCGCGCCCGGCGGCTGCCGCCCTGGCTGTGGCTGGCCCCGCGCGAGGACGCCTTCGTTCGCCGCGCGCACCCCGATCGCAGGCGCGTCGTCACGGCGATAGCGCGCCACGCGCTGCGACCCGGCGTGGACGTCGCGCTCACGACCCGAGGCGGCCTCCGACAGGCCGGTGATCTCGTCCAGCTCGCTCGGGAGTTCCCGGCGCGCCTGGCCGTGCGCGTGGGCGTCTTCTCGCGGCACCCGGCGGTCGTCGACCAGTGGGAGGCCGGCCTCGCGCCCACCAGCCAGCGCGTCGCCCTCGCGGCAGCGCTCCAGGCCGCCGGCGCCGACGTGACGGTCGAGCTCGGGCCCATCATCCCCTTCGTCAACGATGACCCGCGGATGCTCCGGATGCTGGCCCGTCAGCTCGCCCGGGCGGGCCTTCGGGCGGTGACGCCTCGTTGGATCGAGGACGCCCCCCACCTGCTCGAGCAGGTTCAGCGCGAGGTGTCACGCAGCGCGTCGCGGCTCCTCGGCGGCTGGCTCGGCCAGCCCGGCGCCTCCGGCCCCGGCGGCCGCCGCGTCATCGCCCTCCACGCCCGTCGCCCGCGCCGTCAGCGACTGCACGAGGCCGTCCGCGGGTTCGGCCTCGCGGTCTCCGAGTGCCGCTGTGCCCACGACGGGGCCAGCGTCTGTTGCCCCGTCGCGCCCCGCGGCGCAGCGAGCCCTCAGCTCGAGCTCTTCAAGGCCGGGGCGTGACCGCGGCGACCTGGAAGATGGCCGAGAGCACGCGCTCGCCCGGGCGGCCGGCGTGATTGACGACCAGCGGCGCCCCGATGACCAGGCGCTGATCGTCCAGCTCGGCGTCGGCGAAGCGCCGCGGCCGCGCGTCGTCGTAAGGGTCGGCGTCGTCGTAGCGCGCGAGATCGACCCGGCCCTCGCCGCGCAGCACCTCATAGCGGGCGCCCGATCCCGTCTCGAACGCGGCGGCCGAGTCGAGGGCGAAGCCGGCCTGGGGGTCGCCGCCGATGGCGACCTGGAGCTCGCGCGCGAGGCGCCGCAGCCTGCGCTGGGCCTCGAGGCGAGCGTCTCCCTCAGCGTTGCCCGCCGCGTCGACCAGGACGCGGTACCGGACGAGGTCCACCCTGATCGCCTCGTCGAGGTCGGGCGGGAAGGCCTCGTCGGTTGCAGGCGAGAACAGGGCCGAACCCGCCCGCGCGACCGTGGCGTCGCGTTCGGGCAGCGCGGGGCCCGCGGCCAGGACCAGCAGCTCGGTCGTGCGCCGCCGGCCAAGCTGGACGCGGCTGCCGAGTTGCACGGCGGTCTCGAGCGTGACGGCACCTCGGTGGCCGCGCTGCCCTGGGCGCGCGCCGGGCTTGTAGAGGTAGCGCCGCGCCCCGCTCGCGTCGGGGCGGTCCAGCGCGACCACCGATCCTGTCGCCGTGAGCGCCAAGATCGCGACGTCCTCGTCGGCGCCGACCTCGCCCACGAGATCCATCTGCCGCGCCTCGAGCAACGCGGTGGCGTAGGCCAGGGTCGCGATCGTCAGCTCGCGTGCACGGAAGTCCCACGCGACGCGCAGGCTGCGTGGCGCCTCCGGGGCCTCGGGGTCGTCGCTCAGCTCGCCCGGGAAGCGCCGCCCGAGGGCGACGCGCTCGGCGGGATGGAGGAGCGCGTAGAAGGCGAGCCGGTCGTGGATCGCGAGACGCTGATCGGCGCCGGCGACCTGGTAGGCCGCCTCGATCTGCTCCAGGTCGGCGAGACGGACGGGCAGCGGGACTCGTTTCAACGGAGGGCCTCGTTGCGGGGTCGGCGGACCATGAGGATGACCGGAGCCTTCGACGAAGGCAAACGGGCGGGCTACGCGCGTGGCGCGGCGCCGCAGAGCGCGTCGAGGGCCGCCCGGGTCGAGGCGAACATCGGCTCCAGCGCCCGCGCCTCGGCCCAGGGCAGCCAGCGGGCCTCGGCCAGCTCCTGCTCGAGGAGCGCCAACGGGGGCAGAGGCTCGCTGGCGTGAGCGACGAACCACCGCAGCTCGAACTCGCCCCCGGCGGTCAAGCTCCGGTAGACGTCCTCGGCGACGAGCGTCACCGCGAGGCCCGTCTCCTCGGCGACCTCGCGCAGCGCCGCCGCGCGGTGGGCCTCGCCGGGCTCGACCTTGCCGGTCACGGCCGTCCAGTAGCCAGGGGCGGGGCGCCCGGCGGCGCGCCGCACCATGAGGACGCGGCCGTCGCCGCGCCGGATCAGCACGGCGACCGCCGGACGAGGCGGTGGCGCAAGAGACATCATCGGGGGTGACGGTAGCCTCGAGGGGGCGTCCTCGGCAAACTCCAACGCCATGGGGATCTTCTCTCGCCGAACCGGCTGCGACCGGACCCTCAACCCCGTCGCCCGCGCCGTCGCGGAGGCGCGCGCCGCCGGGCGGGCGCTGAACGACCTGACCGCGGCCAACCCGACGGACCTCGATCTGCCTTATCCCGTCGAGCTTTTGTCCCCGCTGGCCCACCCGCGGGGCCTGCGCTACCGGGCCTCGCCGCTGGGGCTCCCGGCGGCCCGTGAGGCGGTCGCCGCGCTCTACCGGGACCGCGGGATCGACGTGGCCGCCGACCAGGTCGCGCTGACCGCCAGCAGCAGCGAGTCCTACGGGTTCCTGTTCAAGCTGCTGTGCGACCCCGGCGATCGCGTGCTCGCGCCGCGGCCGTCGTATCCCCTGTTGGATCTGCTGGCCCAGCTCGACGCCGTCCGCCTCGCGCCCTACCAGCTGGGCTGGGACGGCCGCTGGTACGTCGATCTGCCGACCGCGCGCGCGGCCGTCGACGCCCGGGCCCGCGCTGTGATCACCGTGCACCCCAACAACCCCACGGGCTCCTACCTCGATCGCGACGAGCTGGCCGCCCTCGCGGCCCTCGGCCTGCCCATCATCAGCGACGAGGTCTTCGCGCCTTACCCCCTCAGCGGCCGGGCCGACCGCGCCCGGACCGCGCTGGAGGCCGCCGCCGACGCCCTCGTCTTCACCCTCGGGGGCCTGTCGAAGCGGGTCGGGCTACCGCAGCTGAAGCTCGGCTGGATCGTCGTCGCCGGGCCCCCGGCCCTGCGCGACGAGGCGCTCGCCCGCCTCGAGCTCATCGGTGACAGCTACCTGTGCGCGCCCTCGCCGGTCCAGCAGGCGCTGCCGGAGCTGCTCGCCGCGGCGGCCCCTGTCCGCGAGGCCCTGCTGGCGCGGGCCGGCGACAACCTCGCCGCCCTGCAGAGCGCGGCGGCGCGCTGCCCGCCCCTGGACGTGCTGAAGCCCGACGGCGGCTGGTACGCGATCGTGCGCCTGCCCCGCGTCATGTCCGACATTGCGTGGGCCGAGACCCTGGTCGCTCAGGACGGGGTCCTCACCCACCCCGGCGCCTTCTTCGGCCTCGAGCGCGGCGCCCACCTCGTCGTGAGCCTGGTCGCGCCCGCGGAGCGCTTCGTCGCCGGCGTCGACGCGATCGTCGGGCGCGCGTCCCGGTCGTGATCCCGGCGCGCCTCGCGGTCGCGAACCGGTCCCAGCGGAGCCCGGCGGCGTCGGTCGCCAGGGCTGCGCGCGACCGACGCGCGCGGACGGCCGGGCCGCTTGGGTCAGTGACCGGCCTGCTTCCAGTAGCGTCGCGCGACGAGCTGCGCGTCCTTGGTCATCCGGACGGCCGTCGACGACGGGGCGTGGAACTCCGGGGGCGTCGCGCCGCGCATGACCCCCACGCAGGCGTGGACGCTGCGCGCCAGGCCCTCGAGGTCGTAGCCGCCTTCGAGCACCAGCGCCAGGCGGCCGCCGCAGTGGGCGGCGGCGATCTGGTAGGCGGCGCCGCACAGAGCGGCGAAGCCCTCGGCGGATACGCGCATGCCGCCGAGGGGATCGGCGCGGTGGGCGTCGAAGCCCGCCGAGACCAGCACGAGCTCGGGCCGGAAGGCGTCGGCGATGGGGATGAGGAGCTCGGGGATCGCCAGGGCGTAGTCGTCGTCACCCATCCCCGGTGGCAGGGGGATGTTGAGGTTGTAGCCGGCGCCAGGGCCCTGGCCGACGTCGTGCAGGGCGCCCGTGCCGGGGAAGAAGGGGTAGCGGTGGGCGTCGATGACGAGGACGTCGCGCCGGTCGTAGAAGGCGTTCTGGGTGCCGTTGCCGTGGTGGACGTCCCAGTCCAGGATCAGGACGCGGGTCAGCCCGTGGGCGGCGACAGCGTGCTGGGCCGCGACCGCGACGTTGTTGAAGAGGCAGAAGCCCATCGCCCGCGAGGCCTCGGCGTGGTGGCCGGGTGGGCGCACCAGGGCGAAGGCGTTGGCGGCGTGGCCCGCCATCACCGCGTCCACGGCCTGGATCGTGGCGCCCGCGGCGAGGAAGGCGGCGTCGACGCTGCCGGCACAGGCCACGGTGTCCGCGTCGAAGCGGACCCGCTTGCCGCGCAGGCGCACCACCTGCTCGACGTAGGCGGGGTGGTGGATGGCCTGGAGCTGCGCGCGGGTGGCGAGCTTGGCGGTCAGGGGGCGGGCGCCGTCGATCGGGTGGGCGGCGAGGTGGCGGGTGAGCGCCGACAGGCGCTCGGGGCGCTCGGGATGGTGGTCGCCGGGGTCGTGGTCGACCATGGCCTCGTCGCTGATGAGGACGGTGCCGAGGGGGGGCGCCGCGCTCACTGGATCGGCACCTGGGAGCTGCACCACTGGACTCCGCCGCGGGCGTCGCGAACCACGATCCAGAAGTGGGCGGCGTCCGGCGGATCGTCGGGGATGACCCACTCGGTCTCGGGCTGGGCCGAGGCCTTGGAGACGCTCTTGGCGATGGTGCCGACGTCGCTGAAGAAGGAGTAGAAGTAGTTCTCTTGGCGCTCCTGCAGGTCGAAGGGCGAGTCGCCCTCGAGGCTGGTCAGCAGGATCAGGTAGCTGGCCTGGGGGTCGGGGATGTTCACCGGCTGGATGAGCCACGTCTCGTCGCGGCTGAGGGCGAGCCCCGCGTCCTCGTCGAGGAAGCAGCGCCCCCCCGTCGGCGGCAGGGCCGTCTGGGGCGCGACGATCCGGTCGGAGACCTTGGAGAGGTGGAAGGCGAGGTCGGTGGGGTTTTGGTTGGGGGCGTTGTTCGGCAGCGGGCTCGGCGCGCCCACGTTGAGGCGCTTGTGGGTGACCAGGCGCTCGCCGTCGTCGGTCTCGACGACCAAGGTGATGGTCAGGTTGACGCCCGACACGCCCAGCAGGCCCGCGGCGATCTGCTCGGGGATGTCGACGTCGGGCAGCTGGTAGAAGGCCTTCAGGGCGTCTTGGGTGTCGAACAGGTCCGCGGGGACGACGAGGTTGGCGCCGTCACCGTCGCCGAGCAGGCCGGACCAGCGCTCGCCGGCTGCGGCGCGCCTGGCGCAGCTGCCGGGGTCGTCGAGGGAGGCGCCCTTGCCGCCCGAGGAGCTCACCTCGCTGCCGCCGCTGAAGAAGCCGAAGCCGGGCTCGGGGATGAGGCACCAAGACCAGCTGAGCGTCCTGGCGCGACCCTCGGTGTCGACGACGAGCGCGTCGAGGGCGACCGAGTCGCCGGGCTGGACCTGGGGCGGCTCCGCGCGCACGCCGAGCACGCGCAGGCCCTCGACGCGGCTGGGCTCGGGGAGGTCCTCGAGGCAGCCGGTCGCGGGCAGGGCGACCACGAGTGAGGCGAAAACGAGGGTCGCGCTTGGCACGCTCATTAGAACACCGCCCGCAAGCCGATGGTGGGGAGCAAGGGCAGAGACACCCCGTCGGTCTTGACCTTGTAGTCGAAGCTGTAGCGCGGGGACTCGGGGTTCTGCGCGTTGTAGAGGTTCTGGATGTCCAGGTAGAGCTCGAACATCCAGTCCTCGAAGCGCCAGCGCTTGTCGAGGCGGACGTCCAAGCGGTGATAGACCGGCAGGCGGCTGCGCGCGCGGGCGTATTGGGCGATGTACTGGTCGCGGTCGGCGTCGTAGCGCGCGTCGACGATGGGGTAGTAGGGGTTGCCGCTGGTGAGCTGGAAGCGGGCGCCCACAGACCACTCGTGGCCCAGGCGCGCGGTCCAGGCGAGGTTGAGGATGTGGGTCTGGTCGAGCTCGAAGGCGCCCCAGCCGCGCTCCTCACCGCGCCAGCGCTCCGAGCGCGACAAGGTGTAGGTCAGCCAGCCGTAGAAGAGGCCGCCGAAGTCCCTGCGGATCATGAGCTCGGCGCCGAAGGAGCGGCCGCGGAGGTTGGCGTCCCAGTACAAGCGCTGGATGCTGCCCGAGTCGCTGACGACGGCGTCCGAGGGCTGGGGGAGGTCGTCGAGGAGCTGGACGAAGCCCTCGACGCTGATGAGCCAGTCCTCGGCGGGCTTCCACTCGAAGCCGAGGCTGGCCTGAGTTGCCTCGCTGGGCGGCAGCGACGGGTCGCCAAAGGGCTCGGCGGTCTGGAAGACACCCGGCGGCTGGTGGGCCAACCCCGCCATGGCCTTCAGCGTCCACTGGTCGTGGGCGGCCCAGCGCACGGCGAGCTTGGGGTCGAGGGTCGGCGTCACGCCGCCGCCATACTCGCTGAGGTTGAGGCGCAGCCCCGGCAGCAGCCGCAGGCCCGGGCTCACCTCGAGCTCGCCGGATAGGTAGGGTGCTACGTTCCATTGGGGGATGGTGACGTCGGAGGAGACGATGACCGGGTCGAAGACGGGCGGGCGCGGGTCGCCCAGGGGCTGGCCCGCGGGGATCTTGAGGTGGGCGCCGTAGTTGAGGTAGATGGCGTCGACGCCCGCCTCGAAGAGCAAGCCCTTGGCGGCGTGCCAGGTGACGTAGGAGCGGTGGTTGGCGAACCAGCCGCCGAGGTCGCCGTCGATGGCGTCGTCGCCGTCGGCGACCCGCCGGTTGTCGGTGTAGTCGTACTCCCAGGCTAGGGAGTTGGTCCAGGTGAGCGCCGTCGACAGGTCGACGTCCAGGCGCAGGTTCAGGCGGTGGAAGCCGAGGCTGAAGCTCGTCGACGAGGTGCCGCTGCCCGAAGAGGTCTGGACGTCCTTGGTCGACAGCTCGTCGATGGCGCCCAGGGCGATGAAGGTGCCGCGGACCGTTGGCGACAGCTCGTAGCTCACGCGGCCCTGGTAGTCGGTGTAGGCGAGGTGGAGGTCGTCGTTGATGAGGGGCAGCAACAGGTCGTAGTAGCTGCGGCGGATGGTCACGGCGGCGACGCCCTTGTGCTCCCCGGTGGTCTCGTCGCGGTCGAAGGGGACGCTGAACAGCAGGCCGGCCTTGAAGAGGTCGACCTCGACGTCGAGGTGCCAGCGGTCCTTGGGCGGGTCCTTGGTGTCGATGGCGATGACGCCGGCGGCGTAGTTGCCGTAGCGGGCCGGGTAGCCGCCCGGGTAGAAGGACAGCCGGCCGACGAGCTCGGGCTGGATGACGCCGGGGCCGCCGAGCAGGTGGTAGAGGAAGACGGCCGGGTGGCCGTCGATGAAGAAGCCGGTGTTGTCGAACTGCGCGCCGCGGACGACGTAGTAGCCGAGGCCGAAGGGAGAGCGAGACACGCCCGGGAGGCTGGCGACGACGCGCGTCGGGTCGCCGAAGGTGCCCGGGACCTTGGTCAGCTCGTCCTCGGTCAGGTCGACGACGGTGGCGGCCTTCGGCGGGCGCTTGTCACGCACGACGGTGCGGTAGGCGCTGAGACCGCCGGGGGCGAGGTAGTAGCGCTGCTCGGCGTCGCGGGCGGTCGCCTCGTCGTTGGCGGCGACGCGGACGGTCTCGCGGATGGGGGCGTGCTCGCCGGTGAAGATGTCGAGGACGAGCTGGCCTGGGGCGAGGCCGTGGAAGACGAACTCGCCGTCTTCGTCGGTGAGGACCTCATAGACGCGGCCGGTGCGCTTGTCGGTCAGCGTCACGGGGACGCCGGCGCGGGGGCTGCGGGTGCCCTTTTCGACCACGGTGCCGGCGTAGACGAAGCCGGGGGCGGGCTCGATGGCGCGGCGGGCCCGGCGGGCGGGGACGACGCGGCCGCGGCGGCGGGGCGGGCGGTAGAAGGTATACTCGAAGGGGACCCTGACGCGGATGGGCTCGCCGTCTTGCAGGGCGGGCTCGAAGCGGAAGCGGGTGGCCGCCTTGGCGGCGAGGGCGTCGAAGGGCGCGCCGCCCGGGACGCTGACGCTCACCTCGCTGACGGTGCCGTCCTTGGCGATCGTGAGGAGCAGGACGACGGAGACGTCGGCGTCCACGCGGGTCCCTTCGGGCAAGACGGGATCGGGCAGCTCGATGGGCACCGGGGGCGTGATGGCGCGAGGCTGAGCGGCCGCCGAAGGCGCGACCATCACGAGGCCGACGAGCGCTACGGCCGCAGAGGCGGCGAGGGCGTGGCGCGCGCTGGACAAGCGGGACCTCTCTAGAAAAGGTGGAGCAGGGTGTCGACCGTAGGCAGGCTATCACGGGCCGAGAGGTGGTCGCGAGGTGGAGCGATGACGCGATGGGCGCGAGGGTTGGGGAGCTGGGTCGGGGCGCTGGCGCTCGCGGCGGTGGTCGGCGCTTGCGTCCAGCGGGTCGCGCCGCCGCCGGCGACGGCCGAGCGGGTCGTCCACCACGAGCAGGACGGCCGCTACGGGATCTGGGTGATCGACCGCGCCGACGGGGTGCGGGTGTTGCGCTTCGAGCGCCACGGCGTGGATCAGACCGCCGTGCGGCTGGGCGATCCGGGGCACCTGGAGTTCTCCTATACTCGCGCGCTCTTGGCCGCCTTCGCGCTGGCGCCGCGGCGGGCGCGCGTGCTGGTCGTGGGTCTCGGCGGCGGGACCATCCCGATGTTCCTGCGTCACGTGGAGCCCGGCGTGAGGGTGGACGCCGTGGAGATCGACCCGGTCGTGGTCCGCGTGGCCAAGGACTACCTGGGCTTCGTCGAGGACGAGGCGGTCCGTGTGCACGTCGGCGACGGGCGGCGGCATCTGGCCGAGGCGCAGGCCCGGTGGGACGTCGTGGTGCTCGACGCGTATGGCCCCGACGCCATCCCCGAGCACCTGGCCACCAGGGAGTTCCTCGAGCTCGTCCGGGCGCGGCTGGCGCCCGGCGGGCTGGTCGTCGCCAACGTCTGGAGCGAGCGGTTCAACCGAGCCTACCTGTCGATGCTGCGGACGTATGAGGCCGTCTTCCCCGAGGTGCGCGTGGTCCGCGGGCGCGGGAGCGGCAGCCGGCTGGTCATGGCGGCGGCGGCGCCCACGGGGGTGGACGAGGCGGCGCTGGTCGCGCGGTCACAGGCCCTGGGGCGTCAGTGGGGGCTCGCCTTCGACCTCGCCCGCATCGTGCGCGAGGGGCACCAGGCGCCGGGGGGGCTGCCGGTGGGCGGGACGGTGCTGCGCGACCGCTGACGGTGACGCGCCGCGCTACCAGCGCCGCCCCTTGCCGATGAGCCCCATCACGCCCGACGCGCAGATGGGCCGCGAGATGAAGTAGCCCTGGACGGAGTCGCAGCCGAGCGCTCGGAGCTTGTCCACGTGCTCGGGCGCCTCGACGCCCTCGGCGGTGACTTTCATCCCGAGGAGCTTGGCGAGGGTGTGGATGGTCTCGACGATGGCCCAGGGCTCGTCGTCCTGGGTGGGGTTGGAGATGAAGGAGCGGTCGATCTTCAGGGTGTCGATTGGGAAGCGGTGGAGGTAGGCCAGGGACGAGTAGCCGGTGCCGAAGTCGTCGATGTGGAGCCCCACGCCGAGCTCGCGCAGCTTGTGGAGCTGGGCGATGACCGCCTCGGCGTTGTCCATCAGGACGCTCTCGGTGATCTCGAGGTTGAGCCGGTCGGGATCGAGGCCGGTGTCGCCGAGGACGTCCGAGACCTGGTCGACGAGGTAGGGCAGCACCAGCTGGCGGGCCGAGACGTTGACGCTGACCGACAGGCGGCCGAGCCCGAGCTCGCTCCAGCGGATCGCGTCCTGGCAGGCGGAGCTCAGCACCCACCGGCCCAGGCCGATGATGAGGCCCGTGTCCTCGGCCAGGCGGATGAAGTCCGTCGGCATCACCAGGCCGCGCTTGGGGTGGTGCCAGCGCACCAGCGCCTCGAACCCCTTGATGAGGCCGGTCTGCAGGCTGACGATGGGCTGGTAGTAGACCTCGAACTCGTTGCGCTCGAGGGCGCGTCGGAGATCCGTCTCCATCGTCAGGCGCCTGACGGCGGCCTTGTGCATCGAGGCGTCGAAGACGGCGCGCTTGCCGCGGCCGGCCTCCTTGGCCTGGAACATGGCGATGTTGGCGTCGCGGAGCATCTCCTCCGCCTCGTCGTAGCTGGGGCGGTTGAGAGCCACGCCGACGCTGGCGCTGGTGAAGACCTCGTAGCCGCGCAGGTTGAAGGGGACACCGATCTCTTCCTGGACACGATCCGAGACGCGTAGGGCCTCGGATACGTCCGAGACGTGTCGGAGGAGCAGGCAGAACTCGTCGCCGCCGAGGCGCGAGACCGTGTCGACCGAGCGGACGCAGCGCTCGAGCCGCGACGCGACGGCGCGCAGGAGCATGTCGCCCATCGTGTGGCCGAGGCTGTCGTTGATGAGCTTGAAGTCGTCGACGTCGACGAAGAGGATCGCGAAGTGGTCGCGGCTGCGCTCCTCGCGGGCCTGCTCCAGGGCTTGCTGGAGGCGGCGGATGAGCAGCGCGCGGTTGGCCAGGCCCGTAAGCGCGTCGTGGAAGGCCTCGAATTGAAGGCGCGCCTCGGCGGTCTTGCGGTGGGTGATGTCGGAGGCGGAGCCCGCCATGCGGACGGGGGTGCCCTGCTCGTCGCGGATGGCGAGGCCTCGCACCAGCACCCAGCGGTAGGTCCCGTTCTTGTGCTGGACGCGGTGCTCGCTCTGGAAGTGGGGGGTGTCGCCGGCGAGGTGAACGTTGAGCTCGGTGTCGACGCGGGCGCGGTCTTCGGGGTGGATCCGGTCGAGCCAGGTCGACAGCGCGGGGGAGAGCTCGTGGTCCTGGAAGCCGATGATCGCCGACCAGCGGGAGCTGTAGTGGACGCGGGCGGCGCCGAGCTCCCAATCCCATAGGCCGTCGTTGGCGCCGCGGGCGGCGAGGGCGTAGCGCTCCTCGGCCTTGGCGAGCTCCTGCTGGGCGCGCCTGCGGTCGCTGACGTCGACGAAGAAGGCGCAGACGTAACAGGCGCCGTCGAGCTCGACGGGGTGAGCGCTGACCTCGACGGGGATGAACCCGCCGTCGCCGCGGCGGTACTCGGCCTCGTAGGTGAGGTGACGCCCACGCTGGGTGATGTCGGCCCACGCAAGGCGCCAGCGGTCCGGCTCGAAGTCGGGGGTGAGGGCGGCGAGGTCGCGCTCGAGGAGGTCGTCGCGGCGCGCGTCGAGCAGGAGGCAGGCGGCGCGGTTGGCATAGACGATGCCCCCCGCCTCGTCGAGCCAGAGGACGCCCGTCCCGGCGACCTCGCGGGCGGTCCGCGCCAGGTTCCAGGTCAGCGATTCGTGACGCTCTCCGAGGCGGTCGTGGGCGACGACGATGAGGGCCGAGTGGTCTCCCCGCTCCTCCTCGAGGGTGTGGACGACGACGTCCACGGGAGCGCCGTCGCGCCGTCGCCAGCGGGTCTCCCAGCTGAGGCGCCCGTCCGCGGTGCTGATGAAGGTCACGCGCCCATCCAACACCCCCGGGAAGGCGTCGGCGAAGGCCTCGATGGGCAGCCCCTCGAGGGCGTCCGCGCCGTAGCCGAGCAGGTCCGCGAACGCGAGGCTCGCGGCGATCAGGCGCTTGTGACGCGGGTCGACGACCGCGAAGGCGACGGCGCCGGCGTCGGCGATGAAGTGCAGGCGCGGGTCATCGAGCAGCGGCTCGACGCCAGGCGCGCCCACGGTCGGCGCGAGGCCCGATCGCAGCGGGATGGGTGGGTGATGTGTCACCGCGTCCGGGCCAGCGCGAGCGCGGCGCCCACCGCGGCGGCGCCGCAGACCCGCGGACCCTTCATGGACAGCGCTCGAGCTCTGCGGCCGCGTCGCGCTGAGGCGCCCTCGACCTCACCTTGGTGCGCGGGAGCGCCAAGACCTTTGCGGTCCTCACCTTCTCGTCGAAGCGGGCGCTGTTTTGCTCCACGTTGACCTCGATGTCCTCCGTGTCGCGCTCCACCTCTTTGCGGCCCTCCCTCGCCACGAACGTCAGCTTGCCTCCGAGCAGATCGACCTCCGGCTTCCCCTCGGACAGGTTCACCGTGGCCCAGTCGTAGCTCGCCTCGACGTGGATCCGCTGCTTCTTCCCTTTGCCGAAGTGCCCCTCGCCCAGCCCGAGCTTGCGGTAGTCCACCGACCACCCGAAGGGCTCCGGGTTCGCATATCGCTGCTCGTCGGGACCGCACCTGCTCGGCTTCGCGTTCGCCTGGAGCGCGGTGTCGAGCGAACCCCCCGGCGCCAACCTCGCCACTTGGTCGGCGAAGCCCTGCCCGGCGACAGGCGCCCGCGTGGCTGGCGGGCCACCTCCGACCTGTCGGTCGGCGTCGGCCTGGGGCTGGCTATGGGGCGCGGCGTCGCGCGTCTGTCGCTGCATAGCTACGATCCTGTCTGGGCGAGGCCTTTGCTGTGTGGAACGCGATCCCTGGTCCCGATCTCAGCAGCCAAGCCGATCCACGTGGAGGACAATACGCGCACCCCCAGCCGCCAAGCAAGCTGCCAAGCGGCGCCAAGCTCGGCAGGTCCCAGCGCGCGGGCCGCCAACAGCTCGCGGGAGTCGCGGCCATCGGGGCGCATCGGGACCGCGCCGTCCTCGAGGCGGATGCCGCCCTCACCCCGCCCGTCGCGGCGGTCGAGCTGGACCGTGTCGTGGTCCGTGGGAGGCGGGGGGGCGGGCCCTGCAGGGTGCCGCCCGGCTCGAGGCCCGCCGCCGCGATGGGCACGCCACAGCGCTCGGCGATGGGATCGCGCGCCTCCCAGCCGCGATCGCGCAGCCGACGCCCGCTGAACCCGGCGAACCTCGGCCCTGCACGACGACCGCTGGGCGGTGAGGTTTGGTCGACCCGGGGCGAGGGGCGCGGGTCCGCCGACCTACAGGGTCGCTCGCGCGACCACCGCCTGACCGACGCAGATCCCCCCGTCATTTGGGGGCAGGGCGCGCGGGAGATGAGGCCTCAGCCCGGCCTCCGCCAGGGCCTCGGGCAGCAGCGTCCACAGGTGCTCGTTCTGCAGCGAGCCGCCCCCCAAGACCACCCGCGTCACCCCATGGGCCGCCGCCGCGCGCCGGGCCGCCTCGGCCAGGGACGCGATCAGCGCTGCGTGAAAGCGCGCCGACACGGTGGCGACGTCGGCGCCACCTCGCAAGGCGCGGGCGACACCGCGGATCAGCGTCGGCACATCGATGACGGTGGCCCCGGCGGCCTCGGACACCTCCCACGCCAGGGGGATCGCGCGCCGCACCGCCTCCGTCGTCGTCGCCGCCGTGAGCGCGATGGCCCCCTCGGCCTCGTAGCGCGCCTCACAGCCCACCCCGCACAGGGCCGCGACCGCGTCGAAGAGCCGCCCGCAGCTGCTCGTCCGCGGCGCCCTCAGGCCCCGGCTCAGCATCCACCGCACCCCCGCGACGTCGTAGGGCGATAGCGCCGGCACCCGCGGCGCGTCGTCGCCATAGGCCTCCCGCAGGCAGCTGACCGCCGTGCGCCAGGGGTGGCGGATCGCCGCGTCGCCGCCCGGCAGCGCGAAGGTCGACAGGTGCCCCACCCGCGCGAAGCCCGCGCGGTCGCCGACGAGCAGCTCGCCGCCCCAGATCGTGCCGTCGGTGCCGCTGCCCGTGCCGTCGAGGATCACGCCCAGACAAGGCCCCTCGAGCCCGTGCTCGGTCATCACCGCGACCATGTGGGCGTGGTGGTGCTGCACCTCCACCAGCGGCAGGCCGCGCTCGGCCGCCGCCTGTCGGGCCCAGCGCGATGACAAGTACCCGGGGTGGAGGTCGCAGGCCAGGACCTCGGGCTCGCGCTCGAGGAGCGTCGTCAGCGTGCGGACCGTCTCCCGAAAGAAGTCCCAGGTGGCGAGGTCGCCGACGTCGCCCACATGCGGGGAGACGAAGCAGCGGTCCTCCTTGAGCAGGGCCACGGTGTTCTTCAGGTCGGCGCCGGCGGCGAGCACCGGGGGGCCGCCGCGCCCGCGGCCGCGCACGAAGATCGGCGCCGGGGCGATGCCGCGGCTGCGACGGATCAGCACCGTCTGCCCCGAGCCCGCGACCCGGACCACGGAGTCGTCCGCGCGCCGCCGGATGGGCCGGTCGTGCAGCAGCCACAGGTCGGCGATGTCGGACAAGCGGCTCATCGCCTCGTCATCGTCGAGGCAGATGGGCTCATCACCCAGGTTGCCGCTGGTCATGACGAGGGCGGACACGCCGTGAGGGGCCAGCGCGTCGAAGAGCAGGTGGTGCAGCGGCGCGTAGGGGAGCATCACGCCGAGACGACGGCGGCGGGGCGCGACCGAGGGGGCGACCGGCGCGCCCTGTCGCCGCGTCACCAGGACGATGGGCGCGTCGGGAGCGGCGAGGGCTGCGCGCTCGGCGTCGGTCGGGGCGGCCAGCGCATCGACGCGGTCCGCGGGCGCCATCACCGCCAGGGGCTTGGCCTGCCGGCGCTTGCGCCGGCGAAGCCGGGCGACCGCAGCCTCGTCGTCGGCGCGCACGGCCAGGTGGAAGCCCCCGATCCCCTTGATCGCCGCGATCTGCCCGGCCGCGAGGAGGCGCGCGGCCTCATCCACGGGATCGGCGCCGGCCGCCACGGCCTCGCCGACCAGGCGCAGGCGCGGCCCGCACGCGGGGCAGGCGTTTGGCTGCGCGTGGAAGCGGCGGTCGCGTGGGTCCTCGTACTCGGCCCGGCACGCCGCGCACATCTCGAAGGAGGCCATGGAGGTGAACGGGCGATCGTAGGGGATACGGTCGATGATCGTCCAGCGCGGGCCGCAGCTGGTGCAGTTCGTGAACGGGTAGCCGAAGCGGCGGTCCGCCGGGTCCCGGAGCTCCCGCAGGCAGTCCGCGCAGGTCGCTACGTCGGCTGGCACCAGGGTTGCGGTCCCAGGGGCGTCGTCGCTGGCGCGGATGACGAAGCCCACGCCGCCCTGGGCCGCGACGGCGGCCTCGGAGACGGACATGATGCGGCTCAGGGGCGGCGCCTCAGCCTCGAGCCGCGCCCGGAAGCCGTCGAGCGCGCCGACGGGGCCCTCGACCTCGATGAAGACGCCCCGGCTCGAGTTCGACACCCAGCCGGCGAGCCCGAGCGCGCCGGCCAGGTTGTAGACGAAGGGCCTGAACCCCACGCCCTGAACGACCCCGTCGACGTGGAGGCGCCGGCGGGGCAACCCTCAGCCCTCGGCGGCCGCGGCACGGCGGCGCAGCCACTCGTACCAAGCGTCGAGCCCCTCGCCCGTGGTCGCCGACACGCGCATCACGGTCAGGCGCGGGTTGACCGCGCGGGCGCGCGCCTCACAGGCGTCGGCGTCGAAGGACACATAGGGCAGCAGATCGATCTTGTTGATCAGGCACAGGTCGCTGGCCGCGAACATGGTCGGGTACTTCTGCGGCTTGTCGTCGCCCTCGGTGACGCTGATGATCACGACCTTGGCCGCCTCGCCCAGGTCGAATAGGGCAGGGCAGACCAGGTTGCCCACGTTCTCGATCATCAGCAGCGAGCCGTCGGCGGGAGCCAGCTGGCGGCTGGCCCGGCGGATCATCTCCGCGTCGAGGTGGCAGCCGTGTCCGGTGTTGATCTGGAGCACGGGCGCGCCGGTCGCCGCGATCCGGTCGGCGTCGTTGAGGGTCTGCTGGTCGCCCTCGATCACGGCGACGGGCGGGGCCCCGCCGAGGTCGCAGATGGTGCGCTCGAGCAGGGTCGTCTTGCCCGAGCCAGGCGAGGAGACCAGGTTGAGCGCCGTGATGCCCTTGGCCTCGAACCAGCCACGGTTGCGCTCGGCCAGCGCGTCGTTGCGGGCCAGCAGATCCCGCTCGACCACCAGGGTCCGGCCACCGCGACCATGATCGTCGTGACGAGGGCCGTGGCCGTGATCGGCGTGATGATGGCCGTGGCCGCTGTGATGATGGCCGTGGCCGTCGTGATGATGGCCGAGGCCGCTGTGATGATGGTCGTCGTGATGATGGCCGTGGCCGCTGTGATGATGGCCGTGGTGGTGGTGATGATGGTCGTGACCGTGCCCCTGGTCCTCGCCGGGCTTGCGGAAGGTCACGGCGTCCGCGGGCTGACCGCAGCCACAGGTGTCACACATGGTTCGCCTCTCGGTCGACGTCGAGGGAGCGCAGCCGCAGCTCCCGTCCTTGCAATAGCTCGAGGCCGACGCGGTCGCAGGCGGGGCAGCTGGCCACGAAGGAGTCCACCTCGGCCTCGGTGCCACATGATGGGCAGCGCCCGCGGGCCGGGACCGGCGTGATGAGGAGATCGGCCGCCGCGCACAGCGTGCCCTTGCGCGCGGACTCCCAACAGAACCGCAGCGCAAAGACCAGACCTGATCGGTGAAGGGAGAAGCGGTTCTCTCCTCCCTTGGCGTGGTCGTCGTTGCCGAGGGTTTCGCGATCGCGCCATACGTCGCCTCGAGG
>PDWJ01001834.1_pt1 | contig 24446 bp, 23 predicted proteins | sample 1430881 | NCBI WGS metagenome assembly PDWJ01 (sample SAMN01162460, study PRJNA174530) | Oral metagenome, whole genome shotgun sequencing project. | biome: Marine environment; feature: Marine mammal; material: Swab sample of the gingival sulcus; isolation source: swab sample of gingival sulcus...
GGGAGGCTCGCGGTATTTTCAACGCCCTTGCCTACACCAAACACACAGGTAACTTGGAGTTCATTGCTGTAAAATCCCGCCGCCCCTGAACTCAACGTTGGAAGGGGAAACAATAATCTCAAGAAATGGTCAGGAGTTCAACCTCAAAGCAGGCGATTTTTTGCCGTGCCATCCAATATTTTACATACTGTGGGAGGGCTCTCGGCCTTCACAATGTTGCAGATAACAATTCATGATGTACAAAATATTTCCCATGGCCTACATTTTTTTCAGGACACTGGGCTTTAATGTACTTCTTTCTCCTGAGACCGACGAGCACATCATTCGCCTAAGCCAGGAACTGACTGAGGAAGAAACCTGTTTTCCGGTAAAATTAATCGTCCTGAAACCCATGAGCCCGGACAGGAAGGCCAAAGAAAAGCTGACCCTGCCTTTCCCGCCCGTTTTCTCACAGGTGGCTTTGAAAAATTACATAAAGACAGCCCGGTATTTCTGCCGCACCTCTTCCCTTATAGTGGCTTGACCGCGTTGCGCCTTCAAAGCGAGGGGGTTGACTGCCGTGAACTCTCTCCAACAGGTGAAGTATCATTGCAGCTTGGCCGCACCTTGACCCGTTCCAAGGAATACATCACCTTTACGGCCCTGCTTGGAGATGTGATGAAACTGGAAAGAGAAAACAAGCTGCCGCACCAGCTGGTGGTGTTGCAAAACGGCGGTTCGGAAGCAGATGGCCAGTTCAGCCGCACCATACGCAGCCACCTTGACCCGAAAAGATGTCTGCAGACCGTGGTGGTCAGCCCGTTTATAGAAGAATTGTATCATGACGAAGCCTTTTGGCTTGACACCATGGCCGGTGAGGTAATTATGATGTCATTACCTGGTGAACGGGCATTGTTTATGGAGCAACGGAAAAAACAACGTTTTGGAGATGCGCTTATTGATGCAGCCAGAACTGTTTGCCTGGGTAAAGATCAACGGCCCGTTCTTTTAGTACATGGTGATCCTCAGTGTGTTTTTAATTCACAGGTGAATGGGCATCTTCTCAGTCCTCTTGAAAAAGACTTTCGTATTTCCTGGCTCCCTTTCAGTGAGTACCTGCTTTTTTACTGGCAGGAAAACGGGGCAGACATAACCTCACGCAGACAGCAGTTGCATACATTGCATACGGCTCTGGGGAGCTTCAGCCCTTTTCCCCCTCGTTTTCAGCTCTGCAACAGACAGCGGATCGTAAACTGGGAAAACTGGCAGGCGGCAATGGCCGCTACCGACTTGCCAAAAGCATACATGCCACCACAACAGCCTGGGGCATAATTGAAGTAGCACCACTTTATGAAAATGTAGCCTCGCTTTTAACTCTTGCAGCTGTTCAAAAAAGCGGCACACCTTTATTGCGGCTCCTTGTCAACGGAGGAGAAAAAGAGCGGGAAAAACTGGAAACCTTTGTACGTTTTCTTGAAAAACGCCGCCAGAGGGAGCCACAGATAATGAGGTATAGAGAGCGATAAGAGTACCCTGCCCCTGATTTCGCCACCGATCACGGAGTCTGTACAAAATGTTGGCCAGATGCCTCACCTATCCTGGTGTCATGTCAACGCTGAAATGTCAGTATATTGCGCCGGATTTTTCTTGTTCTTATGCAGCCTTGTCCTGCGTTGCATAATAGTGCTGTGTGACACAGGGCAAGGCTGCATAAGGGCTGAAAAAGACAAGCAGGATACGACAGGGCAGCGTTGACAGGACACTAGCCGTCAGTAGAGATCTGCAGCAACTTTGCCTTAAGAAAAGACCGCATTGCTGCCTGTGCCTGCTCCTGTGCCTTGTTTTCGTTTTTTTGGCGTATGCCTTGAAAAAACAGCTCACACACCTTATGCTCATCCCTGCTCCAGCTGGCGGAAAAACTCTCTTTACCGTTTCCTTCAGCAAGAGGTAACGGACCGTCAGGATACTCCCGTTTTCCATGGGCCCAATTGATGGTATGCCGATAAAAGAGGAAAGTACGGTCAAGCAGCACATACATGAGCTGAATATTGGTAACCGGCCCAATTACAAGCTGATCCCCTCCCAGCCGTATGCCCATGATCCGCATATCAGTCAACCATTTTCTCCCCTTTATAGCGGTTGCCAGCCCTCCAACCAGGCCGCCAATGGAGGAAAAAACACCAAAAGTAATGCCTGCAGCGGCAACATCAAGCCCCGCCCCTACCGCTGCCCCGCTTACCGCGCCAGCCAGGATGACCTGTCTGCCGGTCAGCCCCAAAAATTCCCAGGTTTTGCTGGAAAACAAATCTTCATGGAGCAGCGACTGGGAAGGAAGCTCCAGGGAGAAGATATTATGTTTAAATAACCGGCGAATTGCCTTATGCGTCCCCTGTTCTTTTTTCTCCGCAAAATTTTTAAACTGCTGCCAGAGCTGCTGCCTGCAGGTCTCTTCTTTTTCCCGGCTGCAGGAGACAGTTTTTGTATAGGAGAGCACCTCAGCAAGCAGAGAAAGCATTAGTTCAGCAACGCTTTCATTTCTGGCCTGCCAATCGATTTTAAAGGCCTCCACCGTCTTTTTCAAAGCTGGTTCCCATTGCTGGTCTATGTACTTGAGGCTCTCTAAAAGGTCTATGCGCTGAACGTAGGTGGCTCTGGTGGAATTAAACTTTCGAATGGAGTTAAAATGCTTTCTGAATGCTGTCTGCCACTGCTCAAGAAAGGATGAATCGTCTTCCTTACTGTTAATAACGGCCATCCTCGGAGCACCACTCAAACGCAGAATCTCCATCTCTGCGCGATCTGCATGACGCAGCGGCCTTGAACCATCCACCACAAAAATCACCCCTGCTCCTTCAGCTACTGGAGCCAGGAGGGCACAGTCATCTCGAAACGACGCCATATCCTGGTGTGCTGCAAGGTAATCAGTGAGCAGATCCTTGTCTGCCCCTTGATAATTCTGCATCCATTGCAGGCTCTTTCGTGGATTTTGAAATCCGGGAGTATCAATAAAACAGATAATTTCCCGCCCATCAATGACAACCGGAAACTTCCTGCATTTCTTTGTCTCCCCTGGAAATGGACTGATCCGCACCGAGTCATCTTCTGCTAAAGTAGATAAAACTGAGGATTTTCCCTCATTGGGGTGCCCAATAATGGCAAAAGTCGGCGTCTTGTGTAAGTTCACGGGCTGAGGGTTGAGATAATAAAACGGGCCCCTGCCATGCCGGCCAGTTTTTTGTTCCAGATGGCAATGTCAGCTTCCCTTGCCGGAGTCAACAGAAGTCCCTTACCAGGCTTGCCGGTAAGAAGAAGGGTGATGCTTCCCTTCACCACCGTCTTAAGGAGTTGTCGCAGCATCTCTTCTGTCTCTTCAATGGGCGGCTGCCATGCCTCCTGAACAACCACCACATCAAACACATTGTGCGCCTCTCCATATTTTTCGGTGAACTCTGCGGGCAGAAGGGTCTCAGATTCGTCACCAGGCACACCAAAGCGGACAAAACTCACCTCCTTTTCCTGCTGAGCTGGCATATGTCTGCGGGCAAGCTCCTGCAAAGGATAGGCATCAAAGAGTTCATCCGGCACAAGTACGACTACTCTGTTTAATGTTGCAGAGGCTGCACCCTGTTTTTCTGGCGACGTTTTTCTGTCTTCATCTTTTTTTTTCTTCAGGGTATCCGGTTGCTCCAGAGTATCCCCTGTAACGTTATTTTTCGGCAGCCCAGACGGTGCAACACCTGCAGTAGTCACCAGAGGTGTGGTCATTCTCCGAAGAAGCTGAATTATCGCAGGCAAAGCCATTGTCGGCTGACTTGCGATCAGAGCGTTTTTCCGCCTTAAACCAAAGAGCAGCAACAATAATCTTGGCAGAAAGCCATAGGTAAACACGGCAAAGCAAAGAAAGGGCCACCAGGAGACCAGGTCTTTGGTGGCGAGATGATACAGCCCCTCTTTCAATATCATCCTGCTTCCCTGTATGGCCTCTACAGCTGGATAGGCAATGGCATCGGGAACACACCAGGCCCAGGGCAAGGCAACCAGCTGCACCCAGTTCGCCAGGGTTGCGTCCTGGATTTGCAGGGTCGACTGCCAGCCAAAGGCAATATCACTGACGCCAACCTTGATCAGGGTAACGCCTAGCACCCCGGCATTAAAGCCAAGAGCGACGAGCTGTACTACTGCAAATCCAAACCATAAAAAAAGTGCTGCACATAAAGGAGGCCTGCTTGCTGGTATGCATGTCGAGTTTTCCTTCAATATTTTCTTTATTCCCCGAGCCAGCCATTTTCCAAGACAACTGGTAAAAAGTGATTCCGGCAGCAGGGATCTCTTGTAACCTTTCCAGGCAAGCAGTACCACCTGACTGAAAAATAACAGCACTTGAACCAGAACAAAAACCAAAAAAAAGCTGGTCACGTTCACCGGGGAAGCACCTGAATAGGCAAGGAAAGGAAAAACAGCACAGCTGCCAGTAAAAACACCGATCCCAAAACCGCCAAAGAAGAGGAGTCTGGCTGTCTCCTGATAGGCCTGCCCGGGAAGATGATGGGTGCCGGCAACCATTTTTCTTCTTTTTTCAAGCCACCAGCGCACAAGGTCACGGTCGGTAAAAATGGAGCCGTCAGTATCTTGAAGACGCGTGTATATATTGCGGTCTCGTTCTTTAATCTGCTCTCCTTCACCTTTGGCGACACGCTCAGTATCTTCATTTAAAAAAAAAGCAAGATCGACAAGGTCCGGGGCATTCCAGTCAAGTTTTTTCACAGCGGTCACCCTGGTGGACAAAAAAATGCCTGGGATCAATTACGAATACGTTAAGATGCCAGCCCCGTTACTCACCACGCCAAAGGTAATCAGATTATGGACCAGGGCGCCGCTTACTGGAGAGATTACATTGGTGAGCATACCGGCCAGTGTCAAGCCGTTGAGACCGATTGCCAGCGCGTGGTTCTGCCGGATAAGTCGAATAGCCTCCTGCCCGAGGGTAAAGGTGCTTATCAGTTGTTCAGCCTCTCCACTGTGCAGGACAATATCGGCATACTCCATAGCTATATCTGCACCATTATGGCCTATGGCCAGGCTCAAATCGGCAATAGCAAAAGCCGGAGTATCGTTGACTCCGTCTCCGACCATGGCGACCACATCATGGGGATGCATCTTTTTCCAGCTGCTGATCCAGGCAGCCTTGTCTTCAGGACTTTGCTGATAATGAACTTCATCAAAAGAGAGCTGCTTTCGGATTACCCGGGCTCCGGTTTCACTGTCACCGGTGAGCAGCACGACCCTGGCGAACCCTATGGCCTTGAGTTGCTCAACAATGGTCGTCATGTTTTCTCTAAGCGGACTGCCTGTTTCAATGGAACCGATCAATTGCCCGGAACTGGCAACATACAACAAACCAGCACCTGGACTAAGCACAGCTTCCCGTTCTGCAGCACCCTGAATTCCCGCAACATCATGCTCCTGCATGAAGCGGCAGCTGCCCACCAGCACTTCTCTGCCGCTGACAGTTGCCTTAATCCCCCTGCCAACGACCAGTTGAGCCTGGTCACAGGGCAAGCGGACGATTCCATCTTCCTTGGCCCGGTGCATCACGGCGCGGCCAAGAGGATGCTGCCACGTCTTCTGCACACTGGCCGCAAGCTGCAGGATATCTTCAGGTCCATACGTCGTACCAAAGGCTTCTATATGATGCACCTCAGAAACCGGATCAGTGATGGTGCCGGTCTTGTCCAGCACAAGCACATTCACCCTGCCCGCAGTTTCGACATAGCGTCCCCCCTTGATAAATATACCGTTTTGGGCCCCGTTACTCATGGCCGCACTGATGGTCACCGAAGTAGACAATCGAAGAGCACAGGGACAGGTGACAATAAGCACTGTGACAGCCACAATCGGATTGCCGGTCAAAAGAAAGGCTGCCGCCGCCAACCCCAGGGTATATGGCACCAGCTTGATGGACAGCATTCGGCTGGTCCGCTGTAGTTCACCAATGTCCTGCTCAGCATTTTCAATGATTCGCAAAATCGAGGCCAGGCGGGTTTCTTCACCGGTTTTCGCCACTTTTACCTGCAGTGCCCCCTCTTCTACCATAGTCCCGGCAAAGACCTGGGCACCAGTGCTTTTTTCCACTGGCAGTTCCTCACCTGTCAGAGTGGATTCATTGATAACAGCCACACCACCTTCTACAACCCCATCCACCGGAACCCTGTTGCCTGACTGCAGACTGATGATGTCACCTGACTGAAGGGAAGATGTCTCGACCTCGATCTCAATCCCGTCCTTGAGCAGCCAGGCAGTGGTGCTCTTGCCAGTGAGCATCTCCCGCACCGCCCGCCTGGTCCTTACCTGGATCCTCTGTTCCAGCCAGTTGCTGACATTATAGAGCCAGAAGATAGTAAAAACAGCAAGAACGTTACCCATGGCAATGGAAACATACAAAAGTGCCGTAGAAATCATCCCGGTATCAGGCTTGCCCGATTCCCTGAAATTATCGATAGCCTGGCGCTGTATAGGGATGGAGAGCCAGAGTGCGGTCAGGGCCGGCAAGGAAATAAAGCGGGATATGATTGCAGGAGCGGTGACAGGTGAGCCGGTCAGCCATCTCTTGATCCCCAGGTAAAGCAGATATATGCCGGTAACAATCAAGCCAGTCGCGGAGACATGATTGCGGTGCTGTTGTATTTCCTCCCGGTCTTTATGCCGTCCCCTCTCAGGCACTTTCTCCAGCATCTTGCGAACAACATTTTCTATCTCGGCACAAGGGACCGGGCCTTTTGCGTGCTCAAGTATGACTGAACCGGACGGCGGTTTCACCTGCACCCGTTCACAGCCCTCAATGGCAGAGGCCAGCTCTTCCTGAACCTTCCGGCAGAGCAGATAATGTCCTTTAAGCACCGCAAAGGTCAGGCGGGTTCGGTATGGTTTCTGGTGTCTGATTATGTACATGTAAGAAAGACCTGTGGGCTGGGAAGCAGAAGTCTGCTGGAGCACAGGTCATGCTGTTACCCGGTTACGGCAAGAGCTGGCCAGGATTTCTCATGAACAGTGTGTCCAGTCTAACAAAAACACATAAAAATAAATGGATGTAATGTCCATGAACAGTCTCGAATTTCAACATAAGCCAAGCTGACCAGCATGGCTGGATCAGGTTTGCCAGCCACAAACAAGCCATGAAAGCTCGTTATTTCGGCAAGGAACGGATATTACGTCCGCCAAGAGACGTTCATATACACCATATGCCCTCAACATACTGTAAAAGCAAGGGGCAGCTCCCAGGTGAACCGCCCCGCGACTATCAGCTGCATGGAGAGGGTAACTCAAGCGGCATAGCCGATCTATTCGGACTTACTTTCCGCTATTACCTCAGCCTTGGCATCTTCAAATTTCTCTTTCATTTCTTCGACGCCACTTTGAGCTGCTGCTGTCAGCCTGGAAACTGTCTTGACCACACTCTTTTGCACCGACTCATTGGTTACCAGCAGGGCAACTGCCGCCCCTATCAGGGCACCTTTCCAGAACTGTGTATCCTGCAGGTTGACACCCAGCACAGAAGTGGTTGCAGGTGCAGGGTATGCTGCCTGGGGATAGGCTGGCTGCTGATACAGAGGTTGCGCCTGCTGGTTGTTAAGTTGATCTGCCATGTTTACTCCTCCTTATTGCAAAAAATAGTTACTTTGACAAAATATAGCTGATGCCTGTGGCTGTAGCCAGGGTTACTGCCAGTCCAAGGATCCCGCCGCTGGTGAGCGTCGTCGCGGCTGCTGTCGCTCCGGCTGCGGCAGCACCACCGGCAGCACCTCTAACCAGGCTGTCCGATATTGCCTCACCCATACCTATTTCCCCGTTCTCCACCCTGTGCAGGTTGCTGCCCATAGCACCTGTACCCGCAACGATCAAGCCAAAAATGCCGGCTGATACAATCGGTGCTGCAGGAAAATCTGAGACAAGTGGCTGTGCAGCCTGTTGAGGTGGATTAACGGCATGTTGATACTGAGGGTCAGTCTGTGACAACGGCGTATTCAGATGCGTATCCAGATGCTGAGGTTCACTGACTGCCGGCTGTTGCATTCCTGTGTATTGTGTCGTGCCTGCTGCGTCCATTTCCTTCACTCCTTCTCTGTTGATGTTGCTCCCCCGGAAGCAGACTGCTCCGGTTTTATCTTGCCTGATTCCGCCTGTTCGCCTGCTCCTGTGCCTGCCTTGGTGCCCTTTGCCCCGTTAAATATACCGCCAAAGGTCTTGCCCATGGCCTCACGAACAGGCCCGTTGGTCAGCACTACGGCGGCGGCAGCTCCAACCAGAATCCCCTTCCAGAGCTGATCTTCCTGGGCGGTGGTGGCATACAGGCTCTTGACCATATCTGATACCGTGGTTTCTCCTGAAAGAAAATTCTCTACCGACTGCACGATCTGCCCATACCGCTGCTGAGCTGCCGCTTGCTGGGCGGCAATCTGCTCAGGGGTTGGCTGCGGCGGCGCATAATAGACCGGCTGCTGCACATAGCCAGGGTAACCGACAAAGACTGCCTGGCCTGTAGCCGGATCCATGGCATAGCCTGGTGGAACCTGCCCTGGCTGCTGCTGATACTGAGGTTGCTGCGCCCCAGAAGGTATATCTTGCTGCCCGTAATCTTCTCTGTTCTGACCAGTACTGTTTTCCGAAGCAGCAACCTGTTGAACAGGCTGAGCCGTCTCCTGCGTTGGTGGCGTCTTGTCTGATATGTTGTCTTGCCGACTGTTTGCAGGGGCAGGATCTGCCTGTTGCGGGGAATCATGCATTACTGCAGCCTGCTGTATATTGCCCTGGGTATCCATCCCCGTTGAAGCAGTGCTGTTTTCGCCCGGCGCAGCACTCTCTGCAGTCCCGACTTCAGCCGGGGGAGCCGTCTGCTTTACTTCTCCCGCCTCTGGCGGTGAGGTAACAGTGTTCATCTCCTCCATTATCCTTCTCCTTTGGTAACCAATCACGGGGCCTTTACTTCCCCCTTATTCCCTACTTCTTTCCTGTACCTGCTCACGAATGCCTTCAGCTTTGTGCAGGTGGACTTTCCTGCTCTCTAAAGGCACGAGAAAAGAGTACTCGTGCAAAGGTAACTACTCACTGGGTGTGTAACCCTCTGATTGTACCTACCTCAAACGTATACCTGCTCTCAGGTTGCCCATCTTTGGACAAGCACGATTGGCAGCTATAGCCCCTCTATACGGCGGGTCGTGATCGTTCAAAGAGGGGTGAGCATACCCGTCATTACTCGCCTCCCTTGTCCCCTTGCAGTATGGCCAGCAGACGCTCACGCACCTCATCCCGATGCAGGGGATAGTCCTTTAGCCTGCCCACGTCTTCCCAAAGAGAAAACGGCAGAACAGCAGGATCATATTCGATGACAACAGATAAGGCTTTTTTGTTTACCCGGTAATCATGAATTCCTGGTATCATACCGATGACACGTTCAATTTCACTGGTTCCGGTTTTTGCCAGTGTTTTTACCGCATCCCAGCCGGCCTTGACCCGGATACGTCCGGTAACATGATGGACAATGGCAAGATACCTTATATGGTCGAGAAAGACATCAACTACTTCTTCATGTGTGTATTGATTCATCATTCGCCCTCTTTGGCATAAAATTCCAGGTGTACTCGTATATCAACAATATCCTTCACCTTTAAAAAAAGCAGCCGTGGCGCCTTGAGGCCATAGGCCTTAAATGACCACTTGAAGGTGAGGGCCAGGTCAATATGCTCTTTCTGCATGATGAGCATGCAGGTGAGCGGTAACTGGCGCCGGATCCCGGCAAAATCAAGGATACCTGTTATCTCCGCCTTATACCCGGAACCCGCCTTCGCCAGAGAGCGGCATTGGGTCATAACAAAAGAAGACCGGGGATGTGCTGGAAAATCAAAATAATCGGACATGGCCCTTGTCCGCTCATCATCACCTGTAGTAAAATCAAGAGTGTTGACTGCCGCTTCCATTGTGCGCAGCGTCCCTTTCTCAAAATCAGCGTCAATGGTGCCGCTGAAGCCTTGTTCCGCCCAGCCGCGAAATGTATGCATCGGTGCATAGGCGGTAAAATCAACCCGGTTGTTACCGGACACTGTGTACATCAATTGCTTGCTCCTTACTTACTGTCATGTGTAGCGATGATTCACTGCAACCTTGTTGACTTCTGCACCTGCAGCAGCGATCCATGGGCTCCACCGGCGGTTCCCATTTCAACAGACGCCCTGAATTGAGCAGGATGCCTCCGGTATGCAGGATGTGAATCATACCGGCCATGACCGGTGACAGCAGACCAAACATCCCCAGAGCGACCCCGATCAGATCAGTTGAGACCGCAAGGTAATGATTCTGATCAATCACCCGCATGGTTTTATGACTGAGATTACGCACCCTCATCAGGCCTTCCAGGTTTGAGTCAGCCAGGGCAATATCTGCGGCCTCCATGGAGACCTCAGCTCCGCCCGCACCCATAGCGATGCCCACATCAGCCTGGACCAGTGCCAGGGCATCATTGATGCCGTCACCTACCATAACTACCGAGTTGCTTTGTTTCAGCTCACCTACCCATTGTGCCTTTTCCTCGGGCATGAGCGAGGCGCGGCACTCATCAAAGGGAAAAAGATGCATCATGGATTTTGCCACCTCTTCATGGTCACCAGTGACCAGATGCAGCCCCTTGACACCATCCCGGCGCAGGCAGTGCAGCACCCTGACCGTCTCCGGTCGAACCGGGTTAGCGACTCCGATCATACCTTGAGCTTTACCGTTTTTAGCTACATACACCACGGTATTGCCGCCTTCCTTCAGCTGGTCAGCCTTCTTGTCAAACCAGGCAGTGTCAATCTGGTGTTCATCCATAAACTGACGATTGCCGACAATGATCGCCGAGTCTCCTCCAACCGTACAGAAGACACCCCTTCCGGCCCTGAATTCGCAGACAGCGTGGGCGTCCGGCGTGAGGCCTCGCGCCCCTGCCTCTGCCAGAATGGCCTGGGCCATGGGATGCTGGTTGTGGGACTCGGCAGTGGCTGCCATGCCGAGGATGGTATCTTCCTTAAGGGTTGGGGTACGCCCGGTAATGGATATTATTTCCGGCAGCTCAGTGGTAAGCGTGCCGGTCTTGTCAAGACAGTAAACATCAGCCTTCCCCACATTCTCCAGGTAAAGCCCGCCCTTAATTAATATCTGATGCTTTGCTGCATTGGCAATAGCCGCTGTTATTGCAGATGACGCTGCCAGGACGGTGGCGCAGGGGCAGGACATGACCAGCATCACGGTGAGCGTCCTCATGGGATCAAGGGTGACAAGAAAGGTTAAGGCCGTTGCGGCCAAACCGATCTTCATCAGGCGGGCAGCCAGCTCATCGGCCTTCTGCTCGACCGGAGCCTTGTTTTGCAGGGAATCCTCCACCATTTTCATGATGTGGGCCAGATAGGTATCCTCTCCAGTGCGCTCGGTATTGATAAACAAAATACCCTGACTGATGATGGTACCTGCATGCACGCTATCACCACGCTGACGCAGCACAGTTTCGGCCCGGCCGTTAATGGAAGATTCGTCCACCTCGGCCTCGCCTTCCCTGACTTCACCATCCACAGGAATCTTCTCACCGGTATGTACCACTACCACATCACCCTTTTTGATATCAGCCACTGCAACCTCAACCTCCATCCCTTCCACCAGGATAAAGGCTCTGGCCGGGGCGATTTCCAGAATATTGCGAATAGCTTTTCTCGAACGCTGGGCCACATACTCCTCTGTCAGTTCGGCCACATTGTAAATCCAGATTAGCTGCAGGGCGGAAAAAGGCTGCCCCATGACAATGGTCGAGACCGTTCCCAGCACCAGAAAAGGCTTGACCGTCACTTTCTTCTTTTCCACGGTATCCCGGACAGCCTCACCGATAAGCGGTATCGTACCTGCCACCGCAGCAATGCCGATAATACTCAAAGGTGCCTGCACCAGCGGCAGAGAAAACAGCCACAACCGGACAGCCGCATAGCCCATAACTCCTGTTAACCAGAACACCCGCCTTTTTTTTGAACGAAGCGAGGCTTCAGGCTTTTCATCACAGCAGTCGCAAAAATTTTGAAAACCGGGAATTACTTCCAGAGGAGCACTGTATTGCACGGGATGCTCCAACTGTTCAATAATCACGGCTAACAGGGAGCGAAGCGTCTGAGCCAATGGATCAAAATATACTATTACCGAGCCCGTAGCCTTTCTTGTTTCAACGCTGCTCACGCCCTTAAGCCTCGACAGATGCGACTGCATCCACCGGCATTGGCGTTCCTGCCGCTGCAAGGCCTTGATCCGCACCCTTATCCGCCCTGCCATGGCCTGCCTGACAGTGATACCCCGCCTTTTCAGGATCGATCTGCCAATATAGAGGCCAGCCCGGGAAGTATTAACAGTCTCTTCAGTAGAACCCATTGCTCTTTTCCTGTCTCCTGATTTTTTTCATAACTGCTCACAGGGTGTGTGCATCCCTGATCTCACCTGCTTCAAGTCTGTAGGTAACTGCCCTCAGGCTGCCCAGTTCTATTTCTTTTCTTAGGTATATGGAATATTATTACACAAAACAAACAAAAATATCGTTAAATTAAGTACTTGACATAAAACTCCCTCTGACTTATTATACAGGAACAGTGAGAGAACAATTGACTTGTTCATGTGAACAATTACCACTTTACTTTTTGGGAGGAACACCATGTTGTATATTCCACTGACATCAACTCCGATTGGCTGGCTTGTTCTTGGACTGGGGGGGTATGCCCTGTACAAGGCCGGCAAAAGAAAAGGAGAAGAAATTTCGGCGGCATCGCTGATCACTGAGGCACCTGCATCTGACAGTGCAAAAGACACAACCACTACTGACCAAACCAAATAATTGCAAGGAGGAGCATAATGTCCATACCAACCATACCATTACTGACCAGTAACCCGATTGGCTGGGCCGTGCTGGGCACAGCAGGCTACCTTGTCTACAGATCCGGCAAAAAAGCCGGAACAAAGGCAGAAGAGCAGATTGAAAGAGCACCATTACATGACCGCGTTGTAAAAGGAACAATGAAATGTGCATACAAGGCCAAGATGAAGGTTGACGAATCACTCAGTGATACCAGAGCCAAGTATTCCACCATGTGGAGTGATGCCCGGGACGAGGTCACCGCCAAAGCCTGATCCTTTCTCGTTCACTGGTTGACCGGGGCCGGAGGGTATATTATCCTTCGGCCTCTTTTGCTTTCACAACTATTTTTCCTGCCTGCACAGGATTCAGGTACAGGCGAAGCCCCCCCGGGCTGGAAATAATAAGGGGATCAAACCCGGGTTGATGCAGCTCACTTGCCTGTTCAATGGCTTCCAGAACAATAGTGGAACCTGGCTGAACGCCATGGGTCTGCAGGTGTTCCTGCGCCTTTTTTCCGCCAATTATCTCATGTACATTGAAGGGAGCACCCTGTTTAGCAAAATAAAACTGAACCTCACCCTGCCCCTGGCATTCACCCCATATCCTGGCAGCTTCTCCCTCAGACAGGCGGGTATGCTCTTTTTTTGAAATAAGTGTAATATAATCCATATGAGGAAGGCTGCGGATAAACGTGACCTTTTCATTTTCGCTCAACCCCATTTTGGCGAGTGACCTCACACACCCCATCCCGCATGACATGGTTTCCACATGGCCTCGTTCCTTACGCTGCATCTCAACGAGCGGCTTGCGCTCATCAGAGCCGTCAACGTGAACGAAAACCTTGATCCCAAGTCCGGCGGGAATTATTACATCACCTTTTGTGCCGCGAACACGAACGGGATTATACTGCACTTCACTGTCATGACGAATAATGCTGTTTCCCGGAAACAAGCCCAGGCGTTTGAGCCACTCGGCGAAACGCGGCTCATCAATCCTGAGCAGGGTCAGCTCGGTATTGACCGGGGCATCTAATAATGAGGAATACATTAGTTACTTCCTTCAGGTATTTCAGGTAATTCTGATGATTCCGGCATGTTTGGCTCCGCTGCTTTTTTCCTTCCACGGGCAGCAGCATAACCAAGAATACCGATGGTACTTGTATTGTGCAGCAGAGCCGAGACGGCCGGGGTAATTATGCCAAAGGATGCCAGAAGCAGGAAGATTGAATTGAGTCCAACTGCCGCCACAAAGGAATGATTAATGGTTGCCTGGCTGCGCAGGGCAATAATTCTGGCCGAAACCAGGCTGCGCAGATCATCTTTCAGGAGAATAACCTGAGCTGACTCCTTGGCCAGATCAGCACCATCCGGCAGGCAAATGCCAACTTCAGCGGAGACAAGCGCCGGCGCATCATTCACCCCATCACCGATAAAGCCAAGCTTATGCCCTTGACTCTGCATCTCTTTAACGATACGGGCCTTGTCCTCAGGCTTGAGTTCCCAGTGCACTTCATCAACTGCGGGCAGTTTTGCTGCCAGTGCCCTGGCGGTCAGCTCAGCGTCACCGGTAAGAATAACAATCTTCTTTATTCCAGTCTCTTTTAATGTATTCAGAACGGTAAAGGTCTCTGGCCGCAGCTCATCACGCAGGCCGATCACGCCAGCGAGCACCTCGTCACAGGCGACGTAAAGAACACTTTTTCCCTCATTGTGTAAAGCACCAATAACCTTGTCAGCCTCAGCACAGGAAATACCTTCATCATCTTCTATAAAATGCCTGCTGCCCACCAGCACGTTTTTGCCGTCAATGTAGGCAGATACTCCATGAGCGACGATAAAGTCCACCTGGCTGGTCGGAGGCAGATCAAGCTGGCGTTTTTGGGCAGCCCGAACCACTGCGGCTGCGACGGGATGAGAATAATGCTCTTCGGCACTGGCAGCAATGGTAAGCAGCTCTTCATCGCTAAAACCACCTGTTCCATGAAGGTCTGTTACCTCAAGCTCGCCTGCAGTGAGTGTACCGGTTTTATCAAAAACCAGGGTATCAATTCTGGCAAGACTGTCCATGGCCTGTGCCCCCTTGAGCAGCACGCCCTGACCGGCGGCGGTATACATGGCCATGCGCACTGCAACCGGATTAGCCAGCTTAATGGCACAGGAATAATCAACGGTCAGCACTGCAGCGGCCTTTTGCAGATCCTGGGTTATCACAAGCAACCCCAGGCCAAGGCCAAAAGTTACGGGCACCAGTCTGTCGGCCAGCTCATCACTCTTTTTCTGGGATTGCGATTCATAACGAAGTGAATTCTCAAGAAAGGTGGAAATGCGGGCCATGGATGTTTCAGAGCCGACCTTGGTTGCCTCGAAGATTATTCGTCCTTCCTCCACCACCGAACCGGAGAGTACTTCAACTCCCGGTTCGACGCGCACAGGCACTGATTCACCGGAAATGGAGCTGGTGTTTACAGAGGCCTCCCCTTCCACCACCAGGCCGTCAAGCGGGATAAGCTCACCCGAGCCGCAGATCACCCGGTCACCGACCACAGCGTCTTGCAAGGGGATCTCAAGTTCCTGGCCGTCATGCTGCACCCATATCTTTTCAACCTGAGGTTTGAGCAGGCTTTTAAGCATTCCGGTGGTTCTGTTTTCGCTCAACTCCTCAAGGAATTCACCGGCGGAAAGCAAAAAGGCTATGGAAGCAGCAGTAAAATAGTCTCGTCGCACCAGACAAAAAAGCACAGCAGCACCATCTAGCACCTCAACCTTTATCCCTCGTGTCCACAGCGTAATCACACCGCCAGCGACCACTGGTATGGTCATTGCCAGCGCGAGGGGCGCAGCAGCAAGTGGAGGTAAAAACAGAAGAGAAGCCGTCAAGGCACCTCGCCCGATGAGCGTGAGCACTGAAGGAAGGGTTTTAGGTTGTCCGTCACCACAGAACAGGCTTTCCGGTATATCTATCAGGCAGGTGAGGATGGCGTTTCTGACAGTATTTTTACCGCTATATTCAACTACGATGGAGCGCGCCCCCGTATTGACTCTGGCGGACTCAACGCCTGGTATATTCTCCACTGTGGCCTCAAGATACGAAGGATCAAGCCTTCTGTTCCCAAGCATGGAGCAACGAATACGGAGTCGGTCTTCCAGCTCATGGACTACAGTAACTGATTTTTCTGAATATTTGCTGCGCATCATACTTCCTGCTCTTTTGCCAGGCAAAGCTGTTCTCTGCTTTTCTTCATGAGCGAGTCGATCGTGTAGCCAGCGGTGGCCAGCAAACCTGCAGCCAATAACACCTGGAAAGCTGACGTCCGCGGGACCTGTGTCGTAACCAGAGAGGCAGTCGCCCCCTTGGCCAGGCTGTTGACAACAGCCTGAGCAGGCGTCATTATTCCCCTTTGCACGTCCAGGATATTAGACCCTATGGAAACAGCTCCAGCAACTGTCACTGCAGCTGCCACCGTACCAAAGGGCGGTAATTTATATTGAATCTGACTGGTCGTAATCGAAGCAGGCCGGGCAGTTGTCTGCGCAGGATTAAAAAAGGATTGATAGGCCATGAGATTCTTCTTTCACCTTTGAGGGTCATGTTCTTTGCTTCTAAGATACTCCTTGAAGCTCTTCGCTGCCTCACAGCACCATAACGCACAACGCTCCTTTTCGGCAAGATATTTTGTATAGAGTACCATCCGCTCAAAAATTTCACTTGAAGTCACATGCTCCATCTGACAGGCGCCCTCATCAGCAATATCCGGCTCAATCCCCAGCACATCCACAAAAAAATCTTTCAGGATCGTATGCCGGTTCAGGACATCTTCAGCAACTTCCTTTCCCCTGGTCGTAAGGGTTATGGCTTCATAAGGCTTATAATTGACCAGTTTTTTCTGAGAAAGGTGCTGTAACGCCTCTGTAACCGAAGGCCCGGAAACATGGAGATGCTCCATTATTTCCTTGGAACGGGCCGCCCCATGTTTTTTACTGATAACCAAAATAGCCTCAAGATAATCCTCAAGACTTGCGCTTAATCTCAATTCGCCTTTTTTGCTTTCCCTCATGACTCAGCCACTTAAAAAACATTGTCAGCTCGTAACTGCTCCCAGATCATCCCCCCCTTCAGGCGATCACGACAGGGCGCGCAGAGGGGCTATAGCCGCCAATCGTCCTTGCCTGAACCTCGACAGCCTGACAGCAGCTGCAGAAGTAAAGCAAGTGAAACCAGGGTGTACACGCCCTGTGAAAGTTACATCGTAACTACTCACAGGGCACCCCTCTTTGCACGATCACGACCAGTCGCATAGAGGGGCTATAGCTGCCAATCGTGCTTGTCCAAATAGGGGCAGCCTGAGAGCAGTTACACGTTTGCGGCAGGTACAATCAGAGAGGTACACACCCAGTGAGCAGGTACGTTACATCAGCTCATTGCTTATCATCCCGGGAACAAGAAGCTTCCTTACTGCTCATGCAACCGGAGCTGCCGCATGAACAACCTTTGTTGACAACCATCTTACGGTACAGGTACCATACGGCAACAGCTATTACGGCCCCGCATATCACTATATCCCAAAACTGCATACGCGCCTCCTCTAGTCAAAAAAGCACCGGACGTGAAGCAAGTGAAACCAGGGCAGTCTATTCCCTGTGAGTAATTACAAAAAAAGAGGGCATGGCATTGTGCAAAGCCATACCCTCAAGACAGCAGGCAACAGCTGATTACTTGTTGATATCCTTTGCCTGAATCCAGATCACTGCATCACGGGAGCACTCCTTGCCCTTATAGGTAGCTCCGTCAATCACGCCAAGCGCAGCAAAGCCCCACCAGCCTTCCTTAGGAATACCAAAGGTGAAGACGCCGTTGTCATCGGCAAATATGGTCTGCAGCACAAAGGCATCCTGAGGTGCTTCAACCGCAGCTTCCTTGGCAAAGGCATTTTTGTCAAGAAGCGGCTTGTGGTTCATGTACTCAATCTCAATCTCCGCACCAGGTACCGGCTTACCGTTCGCGAGAACTTTTCCCTGAAAAACGTTGCCTACCCAGCGATCATAAGGCTTGGCCAGGGGAACAATTTCAGCCTCCAGGCCAACCGGCTCCATCCAGGCCCCGGGCTCCCCGCCAGCATTGACTATAACCTTCGTGAACTGCTGAATATAGGCATCTTCCTCTCCTTCATAGTAGGGCTCAGGAACCAGGCAGAACATATAATCACCACCACGCAGCTTATAGCTGGTCTCAAAGGCCTTGCCAGAGTTGGTCAGGCTGACCCACTCAATAGGCTTGAGCGTACCCAGCAGATCTGTTTTTTGCGGCTCGTTTTCTCCCCGGCTGCGAACGACAAAGAATTGCTCGGGCGTTCCCATATCCATGGTATGACCTGCTTCAAAAGGATGTGTGAACACAATCTTGAGTGGAATCTCGCCACCCTTGGTCAAAGCAGACTCAGGGGTATAAATCATCTGAAAGTGGGCTGAGGCAACAGCTGCCGCACCAAAAACAAATGCTCCCGCCAATGCTGATATTACTGATTTCTTCAATCTATCCTCCTTACAATGTCTTTTATTGATTTTTAAAAAATCTTTTTTGTTTTGCCAAATAGTTACGACCTGTTACTCAGCAATGTCCTTGCTGGAAATAGTAATCTTATGTCCTTCACCCCCGTCAAACAATACGGTATAATCGCCTTCGGGTTTTTTGAAGGTGTATTCGGAGGCATCACTCAGCTGCCCTTCTTCGACAACTTTGCCGGAAGCATCACTGACTTTCATGGGGACACCGGAAGCGGAAGAGCCGTCGGAAAAACCACCCTCACAGGTGACGGTGCCATCACCATTGTCATAGCATGAACAAAGCGGGGTGTGAGCCTGGACGGCAATCGCTCCCGCAAAAACCATCGCACATACCGTTAAACCTACTTTCAATTGTCTTTTCATTGTTACCTCTTGTTGTTGATCTTTTTGACGTGTAAACGATAGAAGCTTAAACCTTTTGAAAATTAGCCTCACCTAAATTAAAAAGCAAGTCTTTTTTTTGCTTTCCATAAAGATTATTGCTCGTCCTTGTCTTGCGGAGACCATTTTCTAAAAAAAAAATTGATATATTGAAGCAAATTGTTTAGAACAAGCGTAGAAAAAATGGGATATCTTATTTTTTCTTAATATATTAAATACCTTAACAAAAAAGTTAGCCTGTGGAGAAACAATATGCAAAGAGGCAAAGGAAGAAACAAGGGCGGACGTTGTATGTTAAACGACATACCATCCGGCTCTCAGGCAAAAATATGCTGTCATCATGCTACAGGTGCGATCCGGCAGAGGCTGCTTGACCTGGGCTTTGTCCCTGAATCCAGGGTTGATGTCGTCAGACGGGCCCCTCTCGGAGACCCCATCGCCTGCAAGGTGGCAAATTATTGCGTAACCCTTCGTAATTCTGAAGCATCTCTCATCGAAGTCGAAATAGAGGCGGAGTAAAAAGAACATGGCAGAACAGATATCCAACAACAGAACAAAAAACACCCTGCTCGTCGGTCTGGCAGGTCAACAGAATGCGGGCAAGTCAACGACATTCAATATGCTTACCGGTGCCAATCAGCACATTGCCAATTATCCCGGCGTTACGGTGGACAAGAAATCCGGCTTTTATAAATATAACGAGGTAAAAGTCGAAACTGTCGACCTGCCAGGCACGTACAGTCTCACCTCGTTCTCCCTGGAGGAGCGGGTGGCGCGGGATTTTCTGATCAAAGAGAAACCAGACGTCATTGCCAACGTGGTTGACGCCTCTTCCCTCAAGCGAAGCCTGTATTTCACCTTTCAGGTTCTGGAAATGGGTTTTCCGGTGGTGGTCGCCCTGAACATGATGGACGTGGCAAAAAGAAACGGGGTAAAAATTGACATTGAAAAGCTGCAGCACCGTCTTGGTGTCAACGTTATCCCCACAGTGGGCCGCAAAGGTATCGGCAAAAAAGAGCTGCGTGACGCCATCCTGGCCACAGCTGAACGAAAGGAAGGAAAGCAGCTGGCCATAGAATATGACGAGCTTGAAGCACCGATTCAATCACTTCAGGAAAAAATGAGCCAGACGACTCTTGTAGAGACTTTTCCGGCACGCTGGCTGGCGGTAAAACTTATCGAGGGTGACAGCGAAGCCGAGAGGGTGGTTACCGAGCTGGAAGGTTCGGATTCAGAACTCCTTAACACAGCAAGAGCCATCAAAAAAGGCTTCGAGGAGAATCATTATATGACTGTGGCCGATTATATGGTCGGCTGCCGTGACCACCTCGCGTCCTCCATAATTGAATCCTGCGTCACGGAAACCAGGACTACCCGGCAGACCATATCGGAAAAAATTGACGCCTTCGTCCTCAACCCCATTGCCGCACCGTTTTTCCTGGTAGCAACAGTTTTTATCATCTACCAGCTCTCCATCGTCAAAGGGTATGATCTCACGGTCTACTGGTGGCCGGTACTGGCCAAGTTCAAGGAGATTATCGCCTCCATCCTGCCGGATGCCGGTATGCTGCATGATCCCTATATCCGCGCCATGGGCCTGTGGATGGTGGACTCAGCCAATGCCCTTTTAAATTATATCCCTATTTTTCTTATCTTGTTCTCGCTTATTGCTATCCTGGAGGACTCCGGCTACATGGCCAGGATCGCCTTTATCCTTGACAAACTTTTTTATGCCTTCGGCCTTCATGGGCAATCCACCCTGCCATATATTCTGGGCGGTGTCTTTGCCGGTGGATGCGCTGTTCCCGGCGTCATGTCAACCAAGGGTATACCTGATGAGCGCAGCCGTATGGCCACCATCCTTACTGTACCCTATATGAACTGCCTGGCCAAGATCCCTTTCTATACCCTGCTGATCAATGTCTTTTTTGTCGAATACAAATCCTGGGCCTTGCTCTTTATCTCCACCATAACCATCTTTTTCGCCCTCCTGATCGCGCGTCTTCTGACGGCAACTGTGCTCAAGCACAAGGAAACCGCTCCCTTTGTCATGGAGCTGCCCAACTACCATCCACCAACCTTTTTTGGTGTCGGGCAGCGGGCGATAGAGCGCACCTGGCAGTATATTAAAAAGGTGGGATCCATCGTCGTCGCCGTGTCGGTCTGCGTCTTTACCCTGCTCCAGTTCCCTGGACTGAGTGCTGAAAAAAAACAGGGTCTTGAGACTGAAATGAACTCCTCCATAGAACAGTTTTACAAAAAAGCGGCAACATCAAAGTATGGAGAAACATTCCAGGACGAAGCAGCCCTTGTCAAGCTTGTGAATATATATACGGACTATAAAACGGCAAAGCTCAATTCAGGCGGGGGGACAGGGGCAAAAAAGGTGGACGCCCGTTTCAAGGAAAAATATCCCGAGCAATTCAAATTCCTTAAGCCGAAAGGTGACAAGGATGCCAAGATTATTTCAAGTGCCGTCCGCAACGTTGCCAACAAGCGTAAAAATCTGCGCCGTAAAATCAAGGAAGCACAAATCCAGAACAGCTTCCTTGGCATAATCGGCCGAGGCCTTGAACCACTCACTCAATGGGCGGGATTCGACTGGAAAATCAACATAGCTATCATCTCCTCCTTTGCCGCGCGTGAATCTAGTGTTGCCACCATCGGTGTCCTGTACCAACAGGGTGCGGATGAAAACAAAAGCCTCGAAGAACGTATGCAGGCCGAGACCTCTGCCACTGAAGCCGATGAGGGGGGAGGATTATCGCCGCTTCATGCGCTGGCTATCATCGTCTTTTTTGCCCTTTATCCACCCTGCCTGGCCACGACCATCATGATCAAGGTGCAGACTGGTTCCTATAAATGGATGTTGTTCTCCATTCTGTTCGCCACCTCCTTTGGTTTTGTTGTAGCAGCTGCTATTTTCACCGGTGGCAACATGCTGGGTCTAAGCGGTATCCACATGATGGGCATTACCTACGTGATCATAATCGTCCTGACGGTGATTACCGGCCTGAGCAAGCTGTGGCTGGACAAGCCGCCAGCAATAGGGGAACTGCCACACCTAGCCCCGCCAAAAACGCGGGAAAGCAGTACCTGAGCTGTATTTCGACCTGAAAAAAAACTGCTTGGTAAAATAAACAACCAATCACGGGATCTGTGTTTCCCCGTTATCCTCCGGTTTCGGCGTGTACCTGGTCACAGATGCAACAGAATTGGACAAGCACCATTTCCCGCAGGTAAGCAAGCAAAGAGAGACTTTGGTGTACAAGAGTATGCGGGAAATGGCGATCGTACAAAGATGAAGTGCCTGTGATCAATTACAAATAAACGATCAAGTGAATTGCACATAAGAAAGGAAATTTGAAAATGAAATGGTTTATAACCGTTATTGTAGCAATTAGTGTAATTACATCCTTTCAGGTTTGCCAGGCGAAAGAGCCTGTCGAGTTTACGACAGAATTTTTTAAAATGGTGGAAACCGGAAAAATTTCGGAAGCGTATGATCAACTTTTTTCAGGCTCTCAAATCCCTGTTCAGAAACCACAGGCGGTTGACGTGTTAAAAAGACAAACATCCGGTGGTCTTCCCCTCTATGGCAAGATTATTGGCCTTGAGAAAATCAGGGAAGAGAAAATTGGCAATTCAATAATCAGGCTTGTTTATGTACTAAAAATGGATTTGGCCCCAACTGTATGGGAGTTTTACTTCTATAATCCAAAAGGGAACTGGGTTCTCACTAACGTAATGTTCAATGACCAGTTTAACCTGCTCTATAAAATAGAATAGTTGCCGATACCGAACGTACGCTCGAAGGGACCGGGAGACCTGTACGGCGTTTTGAGAGGATCGTGTTCCAAAAAAGTTTTAACTTTTGTCGGAGTTTTTTCAGATTTAAAAGCGCGGCTCATCAGCTTCCCGTTATTGGAAAAAAGCCCTTGCTGTCCCTAGTGTCCTGTCAACAATGAAATGTCAGTATATTGCGCCGGATTTTTCTTGTCCTTATGGCAGCCTTGTCCTGTGTTGCATAGTAGTGCTATGTGTCACAGGGCAAGGCTGCATAAGGGCTGAAAAAGACAAGCAGGATACGACAGAGCAGCGATGACAGGAACTAGTGCCCTGTCAACGCTGCTCTGTCGTCACAACCTTGTGGTGGCTTCCCTTTTGCCCGTAACACTTTAAACCTGTGGCAGAGTCTAACCTGGGCCTTCCAGGATATATCCTGTATTGCTGACGGTAAACTGTGGTTTCTTTTGAGCAGATGACTGGTCAAACGGGCAGAAAGAAGTGTAAGGAAAAGTAAAGGAGAAAGAAATACTACAGCGTCACGGCTTCCTTGCTAATGTTTCTTTTTACGTGCCTGAAAATAAAGCATACCGCCATTGGTAGCAATGCAGGTATAATCAAGGTTATTTGCGTGACAGGCCGCTTGCAGATCATCTGAGGTCAGGGCATGAAACTGGGGGCGGCTGGAATATTTGCTCCAACCTTTATCAAAAGCATCATCAATACCCAACACCGGCACAGCACCGGTGAAAACACCCTGAGGCCCAAGGCCTCTGGCTGCGGCCATGATTGTTCCCTGCCAGTCGGGAATTATGTGCAGGGCCGTATCTGTGATCACCAGATCAAAACTGTCACCCGGAAAAACCTGTTCCTCAGCGTTGGCGCAGACCAGGCACCAGCGAGCAAAGCCTTTTTTTCTGGCCCGGCCTGCGGCCTTTTTGAGCATTTCATAGGACAAATCAAGACCGGTATACTCATTGTCGTTGTCCAAACAGGTAATAAGCCCGCCTGTTCCGCAGGCCAGATCAAGAATTTTTACCTGACGGACAGAACCAATCAGTTCCTGCCAGATACGCATATGGTACGCAGTGTCTGCCTTATGAACCCGGGGTCGAATAAAATACTTCATAACCGGATCATAGAGGGGAGAAAAAAAGCGGAACTGATTTTTGTTTTTTTCATTGGCAGCAGAGAGATCTCTGGACAGCAGATCAATTATATTATGTTTATCCGGCGGGGGAAGAAACATGGTGTTTCCTTTTTATTGAGAGGAGGCTTTTGTCCAGTTCTTAAACAGTGTACCAGGCGGCAGCCCGGACTGCAATCGGCAATCCGTCTCGAACTGGAACCAATTTTGGCAAATCCAGGGGACATCTTACTTGTTTATTAACAGAAGATAAAGCATTTGTATAATAACGGGGTCGAAAAAAATAGACAAGGTGTCTTCGGAATTCATGCCATGGCGGAAGTTCCGGGAACACCTTACTTATTTATTGACAGCGAAAAGGGCTCAGATCGTCTTTTGCCCCTTACCAATGAAAAGCTCACCGGCTAGTGTCATGTCAACGCTGAAATGTCAGCATCTTGCGCCGGATTTTTCTTGCCCTTATGCAGCCTTTTCCTGCGTTGCATAGTGGTGCTATGTGACACAGGGCAAGGCTGCATAAGGGCTGAAAAAGACAAGCAGGATGCGACAGAGCAGCGTTGACAGGGCACTAGTTCGGTGTAAGGGCTTATTGGCGTTTATTTTTTATTCAGAAAATCATCAGGCGAAATACCGGCCTGTTTGAGAATCGCACGAAGAGTGCCTTCTGGCATGTCGCCGGGAT
>PDWJ01001835.1_pt1 | contig 24443 bp, 19 predicted proteins | sample 1430881 | NCBI WGS metagenome assembly PDWJ01 (sample SAMN01162460, study PRJNA174530) | Oral metagenome, whole genome shotgun sequencing project. | biome: Marine environment; feature: Marine mammal; material: Swab sample of the gingival sulcus; isolation source: swab sample of gingival sulcus...
CCCTATGCGCTACTGACACTGGTATTGCCCGCCAGTTCGCTGCTTTACACCTTGCTGACAAAGCGCAAATTTAATGTCTAAAAAATTAAAATAACGGTGCAAAGGCGCGCAGTATCGGCAATAGTAATAAATCAATAATGCTGGCATTATTTCTGTCACCCAATTGCACTTCACGGCTCTTACTTTGTACATCGAGAAAATCTTCTTTTATTTCCATTACCGTTTTATCTTCTACGAGCCAAACGGCATTTTCAATATGGTGTGTCAATGAGCGGTAATCTAAATTAATGGTGCCGATAATGGCTGTTTTATCATCACTGACAAATTGCTTGCTGTGAATAAAACCGGGGCTGTATTCAAATATTCTGACACCAGCTTTTAATAATGGTGTATAAAAAGACTTGGTCAACACATAGACAATTTTTTTGTCGGGAATACCCGGTACAATTATTCTGACGTCAACACCTGATTTAGCGGCAACGACCAATTCGTTAACCATATTGTAATCAAGTATTAAATAGGGCGATGTAATATAGACGTAATCGCTGGCATTACTTACCATTTGTTCGTACATAATTTCGCCGACTTTTTCTTCATCGCCGGGATAATCAGTGAACGGCACAACTAGCCCCTTCGTTGACGCTTTAACCGTTTTTTCATCGACATTATTTATAAACTGCTCGTAATAAGGAATGCGCTTTTCGCAAATGCCCCAAAGCGTTAAGAACATAATGGCAAAGTAATTGGCGCTATTGCCCTTAATGCGAATGCCGGTGTCTTTCCAATGGCCAAATTTAGGTTTTTTATTGATGTATTCGTCGGCTAAATTAATGCCGCCGGTAAATGCCACCTTGCCATCGATAACCGTTATTTTGCGATGGTCGCGATTGTTAAAACCGATATCAAAAATTCTTATTTTGCGATTAAATGGTATGCACTTTATGCCATCTTTTGCCAAATTTTTTGCAAAATTGCTGGGTGCTTTAAACAAACTGCCAAAGCTGTCGAAAATAAACCTAACCTCAACACCGGCCGCGGCCTTTCTCCTGAGAATGTCTAAAATAGCTTCTAACATTTCGCCATTTTCAACGATAAAGTACTCCATAAAGATATATTTTTCGGCTTTCTCAAGTTCTATTAGCATATCTTGCCACATCAGTTCGCCCAATTTGTAATAGGTCGTTTGGTTGTTGCTAAAAACTCGGGCAGCAGCGTAGTGTTTTAAATAATACGCCTGTTTTTTGATCGCTGGCTCGTAAGCTTCAAGCGACTGATAATCTGCCTGCATACTAGCGATTACTTCGTCGTTAATCACCATATTTGTCTTGTGCTTTTTAAATTTCTTGCGCTTTGAAAGTAAAAAAATTAGCGTTCCCAAGACCGGCGAAATAACCAATACGAAAATCCAGGTCAATTTATAGTCGGGATTTATATTAATGCTGATAATTGCCAACATAACAAAAATCGCCATAACGGTAATAACAACAACAATAATATCTTTGAATGCGGGAAATGCTGCAATTAAAAACACTACAAAAGCAACTTGAAAAAGCAGCGATAGAATAATTGCTAAAACGCGTCTTATGCCAACTGTAATCATCTACTAGCCTACCTTTTTATGTATTATTTACAGCGCCTCTAAATACGCTTTCATTTGTGCTAACGCCTTAGCGCGGTGCGAATAGCGGTTTTTAACAGCCGGTTCGGCTTGTGCAAAGGTTAAACCAATGTCGGGCACATAGAAGAGCGGATCGTAACCAAAGCCCCCCTCACCCAACGGCGTTTCAATAATAATGCCAGCCACTTCACCGCGCACGACATGCTGTCTATTGTTTTGTGCATCGACATAGGCCATTACACAAACAAATTTGGCTTTGCGATCATTGGTTGATACACCAGCTAGTTCGGCAATTAGCTTATTGTTGTTATCTGAATAGGTGGCATTTTCGCCACTATAGCGCGCCGAATAAACCCCCGGTGCGCCGTTTAAGGCATCGACCGACAGGCCCGAATCATCTGCTAAAACGGGCAATTGACAGGCCTCAGAGTATTCTTTGGCTTTTTTGACGGCGTTTTCTTCAAATGTCTGGCCATCTTCGACGACATCCATATCAGCCAAGCCGACATCGGCTAACGATACAACTGTATAGCCAAGTGGTTCCAGAATTTGTTTAACTTCTCTCAATTTATTGACATTTTGCGTGCCCAAAACTATTTTTTTCATTAGTTCTCCTCTAAACTATATTTTTGTAACTGTATAATTTCGGCAATGCCTGACTGCGCTAAACCATATAGCTTATCGAGTTCTGCTTTACTAAAGGCGCGCCCCTCGCCAGTGCCCTGTATTTCAATTATATTTAAATTTTGATCCATCACAATGTTCATATCGACTTCGGCTGACGCGTCTTCAATATAACAAAGGTCTAACAGTGGTTGTTCGCCAACAATGCCAACACTAATCGCCGCCACTTGAGTAATAATTGGGTTGACAGCAAAGTTTTCAGCTTCGGCCATGCTGTTCACTAAATCACAAAGTGCGATATAGGCGCCGTTAATTGATGCTGTGCGGGTACCACCATCGGCTTGTAAAACATCACAATCTATCCAAATGGTGCGTTCACCTATTACAGTTAAATCAATTGCTTGACGCAAACTTCTGCCAATTAGGCGCTGAATTTCAAGTGTTCTGCCATCTGGCTTGCCGCGTGTGACGCCGCGCCGCTTGCGGTCGTGGGTACTGGTCGGCAACATATCGTATTCGGCAGTTAACCAACCTGAACCGCTGCCTTTTAAAAACGGCGGCACGCGATTTTCAATTGTCGCTGTACACAGTACCATGGTATCACCAGTTTGTATTAACACAGAACCACCGGCGTGTTTGGTGTAGTGGCGCGTGATTTTAATTTCACGCAATTGGTCGTGTGTTCTATTGTCGTGTCGCATAGTTGCTCCTTATAAAAGTTGAAAGTGGAAAGTTGAAAGCCGAAAGCAAAAGCTAAAATGCTTAAAAACCAAATTCGAAACCGAGATCTCTCCACTTCGCTGCTACGCTGCTTCGGTCGAGATGACAGTATAGTTGAAAGTGGACATTTTCAGCTACCTGAGAAGCTATTGAACAATTAACAAAGTCAAAGCAACGTCGTCTGTAAAATTAGAATTATGTGCCATATGTCGCACTTTAAAAGCATAAAATATTTCTTCTAAAAAGTCATCTGGCGCCTCTAAGTCAAGTTTAAATTGATTAGCCAATTTTTCAACTTTTTGCCAATCGGTAAAATCGCCGACATCGCCCGAACAAAATAGCCCGTCTGTGTACAAAAACAAGGCATCGCCTTTGGCGATTGGCATGGTCAAGGTTTCAAATTCAACGCCGTCCATCATGCCAACTAAAAAGCCATTTTGTTCAATACACTTGAACGCGTCGATGTCTTTTTTATAAACCAACGGATAGGGCTGCCCCGCATTGGCGTATGATAAAGTCCCATTTTCAATAATGCCGACAAAGGCTGTAAATATAAAGTATTTATTAATTGAAAAATCGAATATTTCAAAGATGTCACCATTCATTTCTTCGATGATTTCATGCGGTTTAATATTCGGTTTTTCAATGCATTTTCGGTACAGCATTTTAACCATCGATGACGCCATGCCAGCTGCTATGCCGTGCCCTGTTACATCGGCGATGATAAAATGAGTTTTGCCGTCAACTTCTGTGCAATCAAAATAGTCACCACCAACTGCCATTGACGGGTGATATTTATAGTGCAGCTCGACATCGTGTAGCGAACTGGGGCGCGGCAACATAATTTCGGCGAAGGTATGCGCATTTTTGAGCTCTTCATCAATGCGATGATTGAGCTCGTTAATCATTTTGTTTTGTTCGTAAAGCATCAGTGCATTGCGCGCCTTAAGCGGTAAAATCACTTTCATATCGTTGGGCGATAGCGGCTTTTTAAAATAGTCTATCGCGCCCTCGCGCAGCGTTCTTTCGATTGCTGAAATATCGGCCAAAGCAGAATTGACAATTATTGGTATATCGTGATACTGTTCTGAGCTCTTCAGTTCTTGTAGTACTTGATAGCCATCGAGTTCAGGCATTATTAAATCGAGAATTATTAAATCGATTTGTACTTTTTTGACAATGCGCAGAACGTCTTTGCCATTATCGGCTTCTTCAAATTCTAAAGCTTTTATACTTTGCGATAGAATTTTTTTAATTAACACGCGATTGATGCGCGCATCGTCGGCAATTAAAATGCGGTATGACATAATAACACTTCCATTAATCCTCTAGTTCAAAAAACTGATCTAATTTCATTAATTTAAATAAACTTTTCACGTCGTTACTTGCACCGGAAATTCTGAACAGGCACCCTTCGCTTTGCATTTTCTTATACTGACCAATAATAAAGGTCACGCCAACTGAATCGATATTTTTGGTGTTTGACAAGTCTAACACCAATTCAACAAAGTCATCTTCATCTTTTAACAATGTCTCGATGTCGCGATTAAAAGCTTCAACATTGTTGGCTGTAAGGTCTTTTTCTAACAATAATTGAACAACACTGTCTTTAATGGTTTTTTTCATTATCTCTCCTCCTGTCTTAAGTCGAGCGATATGGTTACGGTATTCTTATTGATTACCACTGAAAAATTTAACTTGCGCACGGTCGCTAGGCCACGCGTTCTGGTCGCTAGGGTTATTTCGCATTCTTCATTGCGCGGATCGCAGGTTAAGTCTACCCCGCTGCCCTCATCTGTAATATAAAAATACATGTAATAGTCGAATGCTTCAACGCGGCAATGTATACTTTTATCGGCATCAAAATGATTGCCATGCTCTACCGCATTATTTAATATTTCGCGCAACATAAAATTGATTTTGAATAAGGTTGAAGCATTAACGCACGTGCAATAATGGGTGATTCTTTCGTCAATTTGATTGACGGCAGTATTGACGGCGTCAAACGTCGATTGTATGGTGTTCTCGTAAATAACCATAAATACCCCTTAAGGCTTACTGTTGTTAAAGCAAATTGGCGGTTTTTAACTGTTCGATAAAAGTGCTTTCGTCTATCACTGCAACCCCCAACTTTAACGCCTTGTCAAGTTTTGAACCAGCCGCTTCGCCGGCAATCACTAAATCGGTTTTAGCGCTGACACTGCCGACTACCTTGCCACCCGACTGTTCAATTAGCGCTTTGGCTTGACTGCGCGGCATAGACGCCAGCGAGCCAGTTAACACAATGCGCTTATCTTGATATATTTGATTGTCGCTGACGACTTGATCACCTTCTGTCATATTGACCCCAAGTTCGGCTAACTCGACAATGCGCGCAGCGTTATCGGGATTTGCAAAATATTCAATTATTTGCTGGGCCATTTTATCGCCAACTTCGTCTATTTCTACTAGCGCTGTTTGGTCGGCTGCAATTAGCGCAGCTATATTCTTAAACTGTCTAGCCAGCAGGCGCGCAGCCCGTTCTCCAATTAGTGGTATACCCAGCGCCGCCAGCAATTGACTTAAACTGTTTGTCTTTGATTGTTCAATTGCCGCCAACAAATTGTCGACCTTTTTTTGGCCCATGCGCTCTAGCGCAAGTAATGCTGCCCGACTGTCTTTTAAGCGATAAATCGAGCTGAAATCTGCTATTAACCCTGCCTCGACCAGCTGTTCAACCAGCGCTTCACCCATGCCGTCAATATCCATACCGGCCTTTGACACAAAGTGTATTAGGGCCCGTTTATCTTTAGCTGGGCATTTCAGATTAGTACAGCGCAGTGCCACTTCACCGATCAGCCGTTCTGTTTTTTGACCACAAGCCGGACAGACTGTCGGTAACTGATAGGGCTGTTCGCTGCCGTTTCGCTTTTCAGCTAACACTTTGACAACGGCCGGTATGACGTCTCCGGCTTTTTCAATGACGACATGGTCGCCTATTCTAATGTCTTTTTGATTGATAAAATCTTGATTATGTAGCGTTGCATAACTGACAGTTGAGCCGGCTAGTTTGACTGGTTTAAACTGCGCACGCGGCGTAATAACGCCGGTTCGACCGACTTGGGCAATAATGTCAAGTACAACCGTTTCGGCCTGCTCGGCCTGAAATTTGTAGGCAACTGCCCATTTGGGCGTTCTACTGCGCACGCCAATTTTTTGGCGTAGCGCCAACTGGTTGACATTTATTACTAACCCGTCGATGTCGTAACCCAGTGCCGAGCGATCTGCTGCTACCTGTTCTATTTGCTGAAATATTTGTTCTGCTGTTGTCGCAACTTGTGGCGCTATCGTTTTAAAGCCCAGTTCTGCTAAATAAGTGAGCGCTTCAACTTGTGTTGTTATATCGGCTGGCAAACCGGCCAGCGCACTAAACACAAAAATGTCAAGTTGACGCTGCGCCGTCACCCGCGAGTCGAGCTGACGCAACGAGCCCGCCGCCGCATTTCTGGGGTTGGCAAAGGGCGCTAAGCCCAATTGTTCTTGTTGTTGGTTGAGCTTTAAAAAAGCAGCTTTTGGCAAAAACACCTCGCCGCGCACCACGATATCAACTGCCGCTTTCAGTTTTAAGGGTACACTGCGTATTGTTTTAACATTGGCGGTGACATCTTCACCAATTGTTCCGTCGCCGCGCGTTGCAGCACGCACTAATTTACCGGCTTGATAGGTTAGCGCAACCGATAAACCGTCGATTTTATATTCTAAGTCAAAATTAAACTCATCGCTTGTTTCGCGCCTTAAACTATCGATAAAGGCGATGACGTCTTCCTTAGAATAGGTATTTGCCAAACTCAACAATTTAGTTTGGTGGCTGACCTTGTCAAAAGCAGCTAGCGGTGAGGCACCAACTTTAGCACTTGGCGAATGGCCAACCACCCAATCGGGGTGTTCGGCCTCTATGTCTAATAATTGTTGCATTAGACAATCGTAATCGCGGTCGCTAATTTGTGGTGCATCTAACACGTGATAGTTATAATTGTGCTGATTTAATTGTTCAACTAAGTCTAAATAAGCTTGTTTGTTCATTATTAACCTTCGATAATGGCGAGCGGCGCAAAGCCAATCGCCAATTTTTTAATGCCATTTTTATCAAACGCAACAGTTATTGTTTTGCCTGCTTTAACCGATACTACCATGCCCTCGCCAAACTGTTCATGTTTAACTCTGGTACCCGGTTTATATTCATTATTGTCTTGGTGCTTTTTAGCTGTCGGCAGCTTGTACTGCTGGTATGCTGCCACGCGCTTTTGCTGATTGACCTTGCGACTGACCACTTCGCCATTGTGACTATAAATGATGTCTTTCGGCATTTCATCAATAAAGCGCGATACTTGGTTAACGCGCAAATTGCCATATTGATGGCGCATGCTGGCGTGCGTGATATAGAGTTTTCTTTCGGCGCGCGTTATGCCAACATAGCAGAGACGGCGTTCTTCATCGATGCCGTCGTCAGCCTCAAGCGCCATTGCCGATGGAAATAAACGCTCTTCGAGGCCGACCAAAAAGACAACTGGAAATTCTAAGCCCTTAGCTGCGTGAATTGTCATCAACAAGACGCGACCAGTTTCATCGTCGTCGATTTCGTCTTGGGCGCTCAACAGACTTATTTCTTGTAAGAAGAGATTTAAATCGGTCGTATCGCGTTTTTCTTCAAATTCAACAATTTGGTTGTAAAGTTCTTCAATATTTTCAAGCCGTGCTTGCGCTTGGGTGGTCTGTTCTAATTGAAGTAGATCGCGATAGCCACTTTGGTCGATGACAGTTTTTAGTATATCAGAGCCTGCAACTGTTTCGCGCTGGGCAATTAACGGTGCAACTAATTGATAAAATTTATTTAGGCCCGTCAGCGCCCGCGTTGACAAGGCGTTATTTTCTATGGCGTAGCCAATTGCTTCAAAGGCTGACAACTGATGTACTGCGGCAAGCTGTTCTACGCGGGTTAGCGTCGCCGCGCCAATACCGCGTTTCGGTACATTGATAATGCGCTGTAGCGATACGCCGTCATTGGGATTGGCGATAAAGCGCAGATAGGCCAGCATGTCCTTTATTTCAAGTCGTTCATAGAACTTGCGACCGCCGATGATACTATAGGGAATCGACTGCCTATTAAAGGCGTTTTCAAAGGTACGCGATTGTGCATTGGTGCGGTATAAAACAGCGAAATCGCTGTAACTTGCACCTGTACTGAGTGCAGCTAAAATTTGATTGGCGACGAAGTGTGCCTCTTCGTCACCATTTGGCGCGCAGTAGTACTGAATCATGTCACCAGTTTGGTTATCCGTCCATAAGTTCTTCGCCCGGCGTGCCGGGTTATTTTTGATAACGCCATTTGCCAAGTCGAGTATGCGCTTGGTTGAACGATAGTTTTGTTCTAGTAATACGACGCTGGCGTTGGGAAAATCTTTATCAAAGTTGCGAATATTGCCAATGTCGGCGCCGCGCCAACCGTAAATCGACTGGTCACCGTCGCCAACCACGCAGACATTTCTGTGAATGGCCGACAGCTGTTTAACCAGTAAATATTGTATATAGTTGGTGTCTTGATACTCATCGACGTGTATGTACTTAAATTTGTTTTGATAGTAGTTAAGCACATCAGGTGCTTTTTTAAACAAATATATCACGTTGACGATGAGGTCATCAAAGTCCATTGCATTATTGTCTTTTAATTGCTTATTATAACGTTGATAAATCGGCGCAATGCGCTTTTTGACGAAGTCATCTTTATTTAGATCAGTAAATTTTTCAACGGACATCAATTTATTTTTGGCGTCAGAAATAACGGCCTTGACATGTGAAATGCTCAGTTCTTTGTCGCTAATGTTGAGCTGTTTCATAATATTTTTGATCAGCGTGCGCTGATCGGCTGCATCGTAGATGGCGAAATCTGACGTATAGCCAACTGTTTCAGCATGACGGCGTAGAACGCGCAGGCAAAAACCGTGAAAGGTACCCATCCAAATGTCTTCTGCACTGTTGCCAACCAGCTCTAAAATGCGCTGTTTCATTTCACTGGCTGCCTTATTGGTAAAAGTGAGCGCCAATATTTGATATGGCAGGGCTTTTTGCTGGTCGATAATATTGGCAATGCGGTAGGTTAATACGCGCGTTTTGCCGGCGCCTGCCCCCGCCAACACTAAAAGTGGACCGTCGACCAACTCGACGGCTTGACGTTGTCTATCATTTAATGTGGTTAAATCCATTTTCACTCCATTACTATTTTAATCCATATTATTCATGACAACCTGCGAAAATCGTTATAAAGTCTCAGAACATAGGTCGAAGTGATTTTTGTGTGCCGTCGTGAATACTCTGGGGCTAATTATGTTTTTTGTTGTGCAAGCGCTCTATTTCTCTTTCAACGCTTTCTGGCAAGCTGTCGAACATAACACTAACTGAATCTTTGCTATGAATGCGTTTTATTGTTTCGGCAAATAGCGGTGCAACTGAAATAATCGTCACTTTATTCGAATTTTCAATATTGGGATTATCGACTGTATCGGTTGTAAAAAGCATTTCAATTTCGCTATCTTCAAGTTTTTTAAGCGCCTTTTCACCGAGCATAACATGCGACAAAAAGGCAAATATGCGTTTGGCGCCCTTTCTTTTTAGCATTTTAGATAGCTCAATAATTGTACCGCCGCTGAGTGTAAAATCGTCGACAATAACGCAATGCTTGTCTTTGACATCGCCAATTAACTCAAGTATTTCAGCGTTTTCAGAATGATCAGCACGCATTTTATCTGCAATCGCGGTCGGCACATTGAGCATTTTTGATATTTTGCGCGCCTCTTTGGCAAAGCCAGCATCAGGCGATACGACGACAAAATCGTCTAAGTTCAGTTTCTTAATCGCTTGGGCAAATACTGGGTGCGCGGTTAAGTTATCAACTGGGCGCTTAAAAAAGCCCTGTATCTGCGGGCTGTGCAAGTCTAAGGTGACAACGCGGTCAGCACCAACAACCTCAATACAATCAGCACAGACACGCGCTCTTATCGATACGCGTGGTTCATCTTTTTTATCGGCTTTGGCATAGCTGAAAAACGGCATAATCACTGTGACCGAATTGGCACTTGCCCGTTTAAAGGCATCGATCCAAAACAGTATTTCGACAAATTCATCGTTTGGGTGCATGCCAATGCTCTGCACTAAATAACAGTCTTCACCTCGAACGGTTTCTTCTATTCTGACAAAAGTATTGCCTTCAGAAAAATTAAAAATAGTCGACTTTGCTAACTCAACATTTAAGTAATCACACATTTTAGTTGCAAAATTACGCCCCGATGACCCCGCAAAAATTTTAATTTTATCTTTCATATTTTCCCTCGTTTATAGTTTGACTATCCCAATTACACTATACCATATTACAAAATTAGTTAAAAGTGGCTAACTAAAAATAAGCACAAGTTAAAGGCTAAATCACTATTTATTTTAGCCCTCTTTCTCTTTTCATTTGCGCTAATATATCTTCTTGACGACCTTCACATTCGTAAAACATACATGAAGAAACGATTGACGTAAACCATTTAACTTCATTGAATATCATAAGCATAATAAGCACATTACTATAATCATGTTCATCGGCTACTCATTTTACTAAATAAAAGCAAAACGCTCTCCCGATATAGAACATTTGTTCGTATTCTATTATATTCTTTTTTTCGATGAAAAACAAGTGAAAAGCTGAAAGAAGAAGTAAAATGCAAAAAACCGAGATTTCCAATTGCTAGCACTACAGTCGAGATGACAATATAGAAGCGCTATAATGCAACCTTGCACCTTTAAGTTATAAATCGGAGCGCTTTAATTATATAATTTATTAATTATGATTAATAATTAGTTTATGCAGTTAAAATGTCAATATATTGCCATATTATTGCCAGTTGTCAATCTGAATGACAGCTTTCTTTGATAATTAAATGTAAATAATAGTTAACAAAAATAAACAAACTATAACAACAAAAAGATGATTAATTCTTTACATTCAGCACTTTTTTCTTATATAATTTCTACTGTTGGCAAAAAAAGCTTTATATTTTACATAGAAAAAAATATAAAGGACAAACTGTTAAGTAGAGATTTATAGAAGGGGATTACACAATGAAAAAAAATCTTAAAAGAATCACAAATTTCACACTGGCACTATTATTTGTTGTTTTAGGTGTTGCAAATGTTTCATATGCAAGTATACCTATTGGAGATCCAACTGAGAAAGTTCAAGTTAAATATGACATTGAACATTTGGATATTGAAACAAATGAAAACATCAAAGGCTACACAGTAACAAAGATGGACTTTTTAGGAAACACTGTAGTTGAAAAAGCGGAAGAATTCGATGGCTATATCTTAAATGATGAGATTGATACTAAAGAATTACTTCTACAAAACGGCGAAAGACAGAAGATAGAATTTTACTACATAAAGGTAAGTTCATTACCAGAAACACACATTTTAAATGTAACAAAGAAAGAAGCGCTTGAAGAAATCGACGGCTTAGTTTGGCTAAGTGAAGAAGCAAGAGAAGAATATAAAAATGAAATTGACAGTCTTACTGATATTGAGAAAATAAACGAAGTACTTGAAGCTGCTAAAAATCAAAAGATTCAAATTGTCTACAATGTTGATTACTTAGAAAAGGACACAGATAATAACCTTCAAGGATACACGACAACTAAGATTGACTTTGCAGGAAATACTGTAGTTGAAAAAGCTGAAAAATTTGATGGCTATGTTTTAGATAGTTCTGATACACAAGAACTTTTGTTAATAGATGGTGAAAGACAAACAATTGTTTTTTACTATACTAAATTAGAAGATATCCCAGCGGATAGCGAATTAAATATTGCAAAAGAAGCTGCTACTGATGAAATCTCTGGATTAAAGTGGCTAAAAGAGGATGAAAAAAACGATTATATTACAGGTGTAGAAAAGGCTACCTTAGTAAGTGATGTAAACGCTATACTCGAAGAGGCAAAGAATAAAAATCACTATGCTATTCCTCAAGTAAAATATAACTACGTATGTATTGATAGTGATGGCGAAGAGTTTTATTCTATTACAAAAATGGACTTTGCTGATAACACAGTAATCGAAAAAGCTTATGTTGACAGAGACTACATCTTACTTTCAGAAAAAGAGCAAGCGTTAAAGCTAGAAGCTGATAACGAAAATACCGTAGAGTTTAGATACGTAAAAAAATCTTTAATGCTAAGAGAACTAGACGCATTAAAATACTTAGGCGATGACAAAGCAGCACTCTTAGAAGAATTAGATAGCTTAAGTGGTGAAGCTAATGTAGAAGCTTTTCTTGAAAAAGCAGCTGAAATAAACAAAAATAACGCACCTAAAGTACTATATACATTAAAGTATATTGATGCTGATAACGGCGAAGTATTAAAGCAAACAGAAGAAATGGAAGGCATCGTTGAAGATGTTTTAGAATTAGACGTAATTGAAGGCTATGCATTTTCAAATCCTCAGAATGGTAAATATCAACTTCAAGAAGATGATAATAGCGAAATAGTAATAGAGTTAGTTCAGTACAATGACGATGAAGATATTGATACATTCTTAGCAAAGAGAATGAACTATGATTCTAAACTTGTTTACAAAAACACTAACTTTACAGGTAGAGAAAATGCTTTAATAGACTATGTTACTAAAGCGGTATACAATAGAGATTTGTACGTTAAATTTACCGCTACTGAAGAAGAATTGGATGCTGTTTATGGCAAACTATTCAACAGACCTAACAGAGGCGGAAACTTCAGATTCGTAAGACATTGGCCTTCAAAGTCTGATGTATTAGAGGATGGAGAAGCTGTTCCTGAAAGCGATAATTCTGAAGAAAAAGTGTTTACAATTGGTTTAACATATGATTGCACAAAAGAAGATATGCAAGCAACAGAAGATTTACTTGTAGCATTTGTTGAAAACAATATTACAGAAGACATGTCTGATTTTGACAAGGTTAAACTAATTCATGACTACGTACTATACAAAGGCGAAATGGCTATAACAGAAGTTGACGACCCCAATGGCGAACACAAGTCTATCATTAATCTTCCAAGCGGCAGAATGTCTAATAACACTGTAGCCATTATGCTTGATGGTGAAGGTATTTGTGAAGGTTACTCAATGTTATTTTCAAGATTGTGCGAACTTTCAGGCATTGAGTCTAAGTTTGTAAATGGCTATAGTGGAAACCCCGCTACACCTAAAGCAACAAGAGATTATTATAGAAAATATTTCGCGAGATCTAAATCTCCTTGGAGATTGTATAATCATTCTTGGAACCAATTGAAAATTGATGGTGAGTGGTACAATGTTGATGTTTATTATGAAAAGTACTTTTCAAAATACTACCCTCACATGAAGCAAGAGTATGCAAGATTCTTAAAATCTGATGACTATTTTAAAAATGTAGAATTTAGAATTTGGGAAGAGGCGATTACAGAAAATTGTGAAAAAGATTATTACAAAGATATCTATGCAATAACTCTGAAACCACAAACAGATTTTGTAGAATAATTGTATAAATAATAGTTCAAACTATTAGTCAAGTAGAAAAAAGTAAAGACTAAAAATTAGAACTTAAAAAATTAAAAGAGCACTTCACCTGAAAACAGAGTTTTCTAGTGGCGTGCTCTTTTTATAAATATATTCACGCTTTCGGTTCATTAACGAGCTAAATGTTCGCAGAAAATGGAACGCAAGAGTTTAAAATCACAACACAAATACGCCCTATTCTACTTCGCGCGGCCAAAGAATGCTGTAATTACCCTCGCTATTTTCACGCAGTCGCCATATTTCGGTACCACCGTCGTATGTGATATTGCGAATGGTATCATAGAATTGATACTGCACGTAAACGTTAATCAGTTCACCATCACGGCGCGAAAAAGGCTGCGATATTTCGTAGCTCTTCTTAGCTTGCTCGTAAATTGTCATCTCTGATACAAATTTGCTTTTACTGATAGCGTCGCTATTTTCAATCATTTTGTAGGCCATGTCAAAGCGGTTAACTGAAATTAAATTTAAAAAATTTAGTACTACTTTTTCAGGGCTGTCCGGTTTTTGATAGGTAACTGAACCGTTATATGTAAAATCACCATAAAGTCCACCATCGCCGGTGTATTTATTAATGTCGACGCCTTCAATACGCAATTGTACGCGATCAATTGTATCAAACTGAGTAATTGAATTAATTAATGAATAAAGTGTCAACAGGCGATATTCTTCTGCCCAATAGGGCGATTTTACAAAGGCTTTATTGAGGTTCAAGTACAATTTCTGCCTGACAATTTTGGCAGATAAAACGCGCACATCATCTGAAATGGTTTGATAACAGTCTGGTGAGGTCGGCCTTTCTTTAAGCGCTGCAACTATCGCCTCAATCAATTTGTTATTCTGAACAACTATCTCTTTTTGCTCAGGTTCGAGCAGTGCATCTTCGTTCATATAGTAAATCGAAGCTTCTAGTGTAAAGGTAGATGGATATGGCAGTATTTCTTTGCTGCCTTCAACCGCCTCTTGACGGATAACTGGGTCAAAGGCGATGGCAAAGACGATCAACAATAAGCTGACAGAAACAATTATTATTATTTTAATGTGTTTCATAGTTTAACTCCGTTCTGCGCGGAATGGCGATTACAAAGGTTGTGCCACTGCCAACTTTACTTTCAACATCGATAAAACCAGCGTGGTGTTGTATAATTTGCTGTGCAATGCTGAGCCCTAAACCGGTGCCGCCAGTATGGCGCGCCCGCGCTGAATCAACCCGATAAAAACGTTCAAAAATATGAGGCAGCGCATTTGCCGGAATGCCCACGCCGTTATCGATTACTTGAATAAAGGCATATTCTTTATCACTGGACAAGACAATTTTAACACAGCCGCCAGCCATTGTGTATTTTATGGCATTGTTGACAATGTTGATTAAGCACTGTCTGATTTTTATTTCGTCACAATATAGCTCGATACTTTCGTTCAATACGCTAACCAGTTCAATTTGCTCTTTTGCGGCAATTGGTCGTAGCATTTGCACACATTTTAATACCAAGCGATTAAGCGATACTATCTGGTAATCTAAAACGACATCATCTTTATCTAGCTTACTCATCAATAATAGCGCGTCAATAATTGCGTTGAGGCGGTCTAGTTCGCTGTTGATGTCAACCATAAAGTCTTCATATACTGCTATTTCTTTTGGTTTATTAGCAATTAATGTCTCAGAGATAATTTTTAGCGATGTTACTGGCGTGCGTAGCTCATGCGATACATTTGATACAAATTGCTTACGCATATCGTCGACATGGTAAAGCTTTGAGACCATTTTATTAACTGAATCGGCCAACTCGCCAATTTCGTCGTTGCTATCGATTGGCACCTTTTGGTTGAGATTTTTTTTGCTGACCTCGCGAACCACTTTAATGAGTATTTCTAATGGTTTTGACAACACATCTGCCAATAACACACTGATCAGGATCGTAACAATCAGCGCTACCGCAGAAGTGCGATTAAAGCTATTAGAAATCTGTTTAATGCGAGCATAGACATCATCGGGCGGAGAAGAAATTAAAATTGAACCGACTATTTCACCTTTATAATAAATAGGTACACCAGCATATATTATTTTGTTGCCATTTTTGAAGACATATAAATTAGAAGAAGAAATACCCGAATTTGCTTCGGATACTTCTTCAATGTCACCTTGAAAAGTGTCGTTATAGTCATCATAAGAATCAATCAAAACTACGCCTGCGCGGTTTAACACCAACACTCTTGAATTTATACGCAGGCTAAGGTTTTTGACGACTTTCTCAACATAACTAAAGCGACTTTTACTATAAGACGAAACAAAAGAAGGGGCAATTTGATCAGAAACAATATTACCCTGACTAATTAAATATTCTTTTTTTTCATTTATCAAATGATTGGTCAATGAGGCCTGTATTAATAAATGAATTGGTATCAGTAAAATAAGAATCAATAGTAAATAGGTGGAAACCAATTTCCACCTAATGCTGACAAACAGATTATTCATTTTTGAAGAAGTAACCAACGCCCCACTTCGTCAGAATATACTCGGGTTGAGACGAGTTATCTTCAATCTTTTCTCGCAGGCGTCTAATGTGTACGTCTACCGTTCTGACATCGCCAAAGTATTCGTAACCCCAGATAACCTCTAACAACTCTTCACGCGAATACACCTTTCCTCTATTCATGGCGAGCAGTAAAAAGAGATCAAACTCTTTGGCTGTTAAATTAATGTCTTTGTTGTGAAATACTATTTTTCTACCCAGTGTATTTATGGTAAAGCTACCTATTTTAACAATGCCCGAATTAGAAGCCTTATCGGAAATAGCAACACGCCTTAAAATAACTTTTATTCTGGCCTTTAATTCAAGAATGTTAAATGGCTTAGTCAAATAGTCATCAGCGCCGTATTCTAAACCGAGCAATTTAGAAGAATCATCATCTTTTGCCGTTAAAATAATAATTGGCACAGTTGAAGATTCTCTAATTTGCTTGCAAACTTCCAAACCGTCAATTTTGGGCAACATCAAATCGAGCACAATCATGTCATACTCTGCCGCAGAAGCCTTCAATAATGCCTCTTCCCCATCGGTTGCCGTTTCTACTGTATAGTGATCCTGTTCTAAACTATATTTTAAACTTTTTAATAAAACGGCCTCATCATCTACTAACAATATTTTTTTATACATTTTACACCTCGATATTTGGCAACAACTAAAAATGAAACCATTATTGCCTTGTCTTTGGATTGTTTGCGACTTAAAATAATATCTCTAAAAAACATTCCTATTTATATATTACCTTTTTTTTTTTATTTATTCAATATGTATATCGGTTGTTATAAACAAATTGTAAATTTTTTGTTACGGCAGACCATTTTTCGACTCAATAGCCTAAATAAATCATTAAATTGCGTTTGTTTACAACGATTAGTTGGCGCATTTTTTCGTATGTTTTTAGTCCAATACCCTTAACGCGCACAATGTCAGACTTCGTATTATAATAACCGTTTTCTGTTCTGTCTTGAACAATTCGCTTGGCAATTACCTCGCCAACACCCGGAATTTGTTGCAGCTCTTGATAGGTTGCCAAATTAATATCAACGAGTAACGGCGCTTTTTCAGTTACTGTCTCTTGTTGTACCGGTGTATCGTGTTTGACGGCTTCATTTGCCGACACCGGCTGCGAATAAACAGATTTTAAAACTAACAAACTTGCGCATATCAAAAAAATGGTTGCGCCTTCTAAGGCAATTTTCTTTATCATCTTTTTTCTCCCCATATCTATATATAATATATCATATCGTAAAAAGTCAAATTGGTAAATAGATAACGCCCTATAAAAATGCAACTTGCATTCTTTGCATAATTATCGTGAATAATCTCAACTAAATAATTGTGCCAATCATCTAAAATATGTTATACTTGGGATAGTATATAAATAGAGGATAACTGTAAAACAATGAAAAAGAAAATTATTGCAATTGCTATAACACTACTGTTCTGTTTGACAATAATTATTGCCGACACGCCTGAAATACATTCGAAAGCCGCGATATTAATCAATGCAGACAGTGGTCAAGTACTGTACAGCCAGAACGAAAATCAGGCGCTCCCCATTGCCAGTACAACAAAGATTTTAACCGCTTTAATTATATTAGAAAATGCCGATTTAAATGCCAGCATTACCACCTCTGCCAACTTTACCAATCCGGGTGGTTCACATATTGCAATCGACCGTGAAGAAACACTTTTAATTAAAGATTTACTCTATGCCCTGCTGGTCGAATCAGCCAACGATGCCGCCGTTGCCTTGGCAGAGGGCGAAGCGGGTTCGGTCGAAGCTTTTGTTGAAAAAATGAATGCTCGCGCCGCCGAACTGGGGGCACAGAATAGTCATTTTGCCAACCCACACGGGCTAGATGCTGAAGGGCACGCCGTAACAGCTGCCGACTTGGCGATTATCGCCGCCGCGGCCATGCAAAACCCTACATTTAGGGAAATGGTTAAAACAAAGCGCTATACAATTGCGCCAACTAACAAAAAAGACAAGGCGCGCGACTACCTAAATAATCGCAACTTATTTTTATATGATAATGGCGACGAAATTGATTACAAGGGTAAAAAAGTAAGCATCTACGACGCCCGCGTCGATGGTGTCAAAACCGGTTACACGCCAAAGGCGCACAATTGCTTAGTGTCGTCTTTCGTCAACGATGCATCGCGCTATATCGTAGTTGTTTTGGGCGCTGAAAACAAAAACACCCTGTACGGCGATTCTAAGCAACTGATCGATTATGCCATCGACAACTTTTCGGTTGTACGCGTTGTAACAGAGGGCGAAGTGGTTACCAATATCAAAGTAAAAAATGCCGAATCAAGCGGCCTTAATTTAGTAGCAGCACAAACAATTGAACGCGCTGTTCCAATAACCGCACAAGAAGAATTGAACATTGAAAAGACAATTGAATTAAACGATAATGACAATACACTCATTTTGATGGGCAAAAAAATGGGTGAAGTCAGCTATAGTATTGGTGACGAAGTTATTGCCAAAGTCGACTTACTCGCTCAGCGCGATATTGACGAAAGAGATTTAGTGGGCGAACTGACCCACGCCCTTTCAACCAAGCCAAGTTTATCTTCACCTTTCGAAGTGGCTGTGCTGGTTTTTAAGATACTACTTACCCTATTAATTTGGCGCTTTATCGTCGGTCGAATTAGACGCAAGCGTTCTAAGGTGGCGCGCGATCAGCGCTTAGCTGAAATTCGTAGTGACATCGATTACTCAGCAGAATCAAATGTGGTGTCACTTAAACAGCGCCATAAGTCAAAGCGGAAATAACTGGAAAGTGGAAAAAGCAGAAAGCAAAAACCTAAAACCAAAGTCAAATGCGAGCTTTGTCCACTTTGCAACTTCCTTACTTTACTCGAAATGACAGCGCCTGCGATTGTCAGATAGGCAAGCACAAAAATAAGCTCTCTTGTAAAAAAGAGAGCTTTTTTGGTGTACAGCAAGTGAATTTGTGTTACATAATCTTAGAATAAAATTCGATTACTAAGTGGTCATCGATTTCAATTGGAACTTCATCCCTTTCCGGCATGCGGACGAGTGTAGATGAAAAATTGGTTTCATCTTTTGCCAAATAAGGCAATGTCGTCGCACTTTCGAGGAAATTCTCCTTGAATTTTTCGACACTTTGTGACTTTTCTTTCAATGAAACAACGTCGCCAACTGCAACTGCGTACGATGGTCTGTCAACTTTTTTGCCATTGACTCTAATGTGACCATGTACAACCATTTGTCTAGCTTGTCGAATTGAACTGGCAAAGTGCATACGATAAACCATATTATCTAAACGCGTTTCTAAATTTCGCACTAACACGTCACCTGACAAGCCGCTACTATCTTTCATCGCATCAAAAACATATCTTCTAAACTGTTTTTCCATTACTTCATAATATGCTCTTAAACGCTGTTTTTCCAATAACTGTCTGCCATAGGGTGACATTTTTCTAAGACCGCGCGTTTGACCATTGCCATCTCTTTTCATTGCTTTAGGATGACCAATAAAATTCAAACCCAATCTTCTGCACTTCTTGAATCTAGGCTCTCTCATTCTAGCCATTTATGCCTCCTTAACATTTTTTAATCAACTAAAGGACATTCTAACACATTTTAAAGTGTTTGTAAACGCCCGATAGGCCTAAAAATCACAGATTAAACAATTAATTTATCTTTTCTTTGACGAATTTTGCAATATTCGATGATAAATCGGAAATTCTTTCTAAATTGTTGATCATTTCTAAGTAATAAACGCCCGATTCAGTGGTGCATTCGTTTTTGTTTAAGCGCGATAAATGGGCTTGTCTGGCCTCACGCTGTAAGTCATCCATCTCGTTTTCTAATTTAATAATCATATCGATATCAGCGATATTTGGCTCGTTAAACAATTGCACCGCAAGTTCTAAAGTCTGTCTTGTCTTATCGTACATCACTTGCAAAGATTCGATCGATTGCGGACTCATCGGAATGGCGTTTTCATCGATTAAAACGACAATTTCAGCCAGGTTTTCCGAATGGTCACCAATGCGTTCGATATCGTTAACGCATTGGAACAGCCCGTCAATATAACCACGGTCTTCATCAGATATAACCGTGTTTGATACCTTGATCATATAGTTGGTCAATAGACGTTCGTATTTATTGACCGATTTTTCAATAGTAAAGGTTTTTTCAGTCTTTTTCATATCGTCTGCAAAGAAACCACCCATTGCACAGCGTAAACTTTTCAACGCCAATTCGCCCATTGAGGCGACTTCATCTTTGGTACTCTTCATTGCCATCGATGGCAGTTCAAGCAAACGATCGTCGATAAACTTGGTCAACTTTTCCTCGTCTTCTTCAGCTTTTTCAGGGTAAACCCACATCGCCACTTTGACTAATAAAAAGGCAAACGGAAACTGAATAATGACGTTGGCAAAGTTAAATATGGTATGCGCATTGGCAATTTGGCGCTGTACAACCCCCGGGGTCATTTGTGTGACGATGTAAGTAATGGGCCCCGTCAAGAATATCACGAATAAAAGCGTTCCAATAATGTTAAACGTCAAGTGAATAACAGCCGCGCGCTTGGCGTTTTTACTGGCGCCGATACTCGATAGTAATGCCGTTGTACAAGTACCGATATTGTCACCGTATAATATCGGTAATGCCGCACTAAGTGGCAACGCCCCGGCACTGGCCAAAGCGATTAAAATGGAAATAGATGCCGACGAACTCTGTACTATAAAGGTTAGTAAAAAACCGACCAAGACACCCAGTAGCGCATTGTGACTAAGTGTCGAAATCAAGGTTTTAAAATAGGCCATTTCACGTAGCGGTTTAAGCGCATCTTTAAGCATAGTCATACCGATAAACAGTATGCCAAAGCCAATCAGTATTTCAGCCGTATTTTTCACCCTGTCATTTTTACTAACCAACCACAGAAAAACGCCGCCACCAACTGCAATTGGTGCAAGCGCATCAATTGAAAGCGAAACAATCTGACCGGTAATAGTTGTACCAATATTAGCACCCATTATTACGCCAACGGCTTGCGTTAACTTCATAATACCGGCATTGACAAAGCCGACGACCATAACTGTTGTCGCACTTGAACTCTGCATAACTGCTGTAACAAAGGCACCGACAGCAACACCCATAAATCGATTAGTGGTCAACAACCCAATGATATTTTCGAGTTTTCTGCCAGCAACTTTTTGTAGACTGCCGCCCATTAGTTGCATGCCGTATAAAAACAAACCTAGCCCACCGAAGACGCCAATAACAATCGAAGTCGCTAATTCCAATTTTATACCTCCCAGTCAATTTGTAAATCCGCCCCAGACTATTCACGCCAGTGCAACAATGGTCTGGGTCCAAGTTAATTCTATGCTAATTTGGAGCTTAATTCAAGCAAAAAATTGATTGTTGCTAATGTTTAGACAAAAAAGTAACCGTTCAGTCAAGTTGTCATTTCAATTAGCAACGCTGTAATCGAGAAATCTCGGGTTTTGAAAGCAAAATCTCTCACTGCTCTAACGTTTTGATCGATATGACATTATGTCGTGCGCTGTGCTTAAATCGCTGCAAAAAAAGTTCCCCAATCGAATGTTGGGGATCGAAGAAGACCTTCAAGTGTTTGATAAAAGGTTTAGGGTTAGACTTGCAAAGTCCGAGCTCATGAGAGCAATATAAAAACCCTGACACCAAATGATGACAGGGAAGTTAACAAATATCACACTAAAAACAGCACGTTTTTTAACTGCCTTCCCTCCGAAGGTGTTTTGTACAAATCAGGCAGGTCTCCTGGCTCAAGTGCTCATCCGCCGTCCTCCTTCCCGCAAAAGCAGTGGTTTAGGACTTTGTCACACTTCACAGTAGCGGGGGCTGCTGAGGCTCATCCTCATTCCCTATTATCCCATAAAATGGGCACCGTGATTGTCATGTTATTCAGTTCAGTAATATGTTAACATATCAAACACGAGTTGTAAAGTGAATTTTTGCATGTTTTTATATTTTTTTGTTTTCGATTTAGCCCAGATTATTATTGGATTTATGTTATAATAATACTAACGTAACTATTCAATTCTTCTAAAATACGGTATGTCATCTCAGCAGAAGGAGAGCGCCCGATTGCAGCTTCGCCTCCACTTGCAGTGACAAATTAGGCCAGTATAAAGCAAAAATTGGCCATCATTAAAGGAAACAAAAATGAAGCGTATTGATTTAAATTGCGATTTAGGCGAAAATTTTGGCAGGTATCAACCCTTTGATGACGGTCTAATACTGCCGCATATTACATCTGCCAACGTCGCCTGCGGTTATCACGCCGGCGATGCAATGACTATGCAAAAAACCGTCGCTTTAACTAAGCAGCACGGCGTCGCATTGGGCGCCCACCCCGGCTACCCCGACTTGGTCGGTTTCGGCAGACGCAATTTAGCTGTGACAGCAGATGAAGTTTACGCCTATGTAAAATATCAAATTGGCGCGCTGTCGGCCTTTTCATATTCAGCAAAACACCCCTTAATGCATGTTAAGCCACATGGCGCCATGTACAATATGGCGGCAGATGATATAAACTTGGCCAATGCGATTGCCCAAGCCGTTTACGATGTCGATCAAAATTTAGTATTAATAGGGCTTGCCGGTAGCGCGCTGATTGACGCTGGCCGCCAAGTTGGCTTAAAAGTTGCCCAAGAAGTATTCGCCGACCGCCGCTATTTAGACAACGGCCGGCTCGTGCCGCGCAGTTCTAAAGACGCCGTTATAGCAGACGTCGAACAGGCAATAGCGCAAGTCTTACAAATGGTATTAAAAGGCAAAGTTACAACACTTAGCGGCAAGCAAATAGACATTACGGCCGACACCCTGTGCGTGCACGGCGATAGCAAAGCGGCCGTTGACTTTGTCATTAAAATAAGACAAAAATTGACAGATAGCGGTGTTAAAATTGCCGCTTTGAATATTTGAGGCAGGTTATTATGACCGAATGGCCGCAGTATAAAGTATATGGCGACAGTGCTGTATTAATTGAATTTGACAATATTATATCTGAAGCAGTCAATGATAAAGTACAGCAACTGGCTGCGGCAATTGACGGTGCAAAGTGCGACTATATCATTGAAGTGGTGCCAGCTTATCGCTCGCTTTGCGTCTATTACAATGCGCTGGCAATAGAATTTGCCGATATGGTAGAGGTACTGCGAAATATTTACCAACAAGTCGATCAGTGTGACCTCGCACCTGCCATGTTAGTTGAAATTCCAGTTTGTTACGATGAGGCCTTTGCGCCTGATTTAGCGCATGTCGCCAAGGTAAATGGTCTGACAAAACAAGAAGTTATCGATATTCACAGCGCAGCTGAATACCGCATTTACATGCTGGGCTTTACGGCTGGGTTCCCCTATTTGGGCGGATTAGATAAGCGTATCGCAACACCTCGGCTAAGCGAACCGCGCACTTCAGTAGCCGCCGGTTCAGTTGGCATTGCCGCAGAGCAAACTGGTGTTTACCCCGAGGAAAGCCCTGCTGGTTGGCAAATAATCGGTCGCACACCACTAAAGTTATACGACGCCACGCGCGCTGAACCAATTCTATTAAAAGCCGGCGACTATTTGCACTTTTACCCAATCAGCAGCCAACATTTTGCTGAAATAGCAGCCGATAGAGCCGCTTATAAACTCATTAAAAGGCCCTACCAGCGAGGTGCACAATGAACTGTATAAGTGTTCTAAAAGGCGGTGCGCTAACGACAATACAAGACGCCGGGCGCTACCATTATCAGGCCCACGGTATAACAGTTGCCGGCGTTATGGACGATTACGCCCACCGCATTGCCAATTGGTTAGTTGGCAATGAACAATCAGCGGCGGTATTAGAAATGACACTGATTGGACCCGAACTGAAATTTGAGGCCGATTGCATTATCGCCTTAACTGGCGCCGAATTGAACGCCCGCCTAAATGATGTACCAATCGCCAATTGGCGTTCACACACTGTGGCGGCCGGTGACATTGTTAAGTTTGGCACAGTAAAAAATGGCTGTCGGGGCTACCTCGCCATCGCCGGTGGCATTGCCACTGAGCCAGTACTGGGTAGCCGATCAACCGATTTGCGCGCCAAGCTGGGTGGCATTGCTGGGCGCAAGCTAAAAAGCGGTGACAATCTACCAATTGGCCAAACTGAACGCAACTACAAATTTAAAACGCAATTGGCCGCTAAAGATATACCGACCTACAGCAACACAAATGTCATCTATGTCGTTGCAGGGCCGCAAGTTGATTATTTTACAGAAAATGGCATCAACTGCTTTTACAATAGCAAGTACAGCATTGCCGGCGACAGCAACCGCATGGGCTAT
>PDWJ01001907.1_pt1 | contig 24433 bp, 27 predicted proteins | sample 1430881 | NCBI WGS metagenome assembly PDWJ01 (sample SAMN01162460, study PRJNA174530) | Oral metagenome, whole genome shotgun sequencing project. | biome: Marine environment; feature: Marine mammal; material: Swab sample of the gingival sulcus; isolation source: swab sample of gingival sulcus...
GGAAGAAAGGAAGGAAAGAGAGAAGAAAAAGAACAGATTACCCGTAACCTGCTGCAGGCAGGAGTTACAATGGATATTATCATCCAGACCACCGGCCTGTCTGAGCAGGAAATAAAAGAATTACAATAAACACCAACGCCACCTCATCAGGTAGTTTCAAACCACGATATTCCCTCATCCCACAGGTGGCGTCAGATTAAATCATCACAATGCTGGTCATCCCGGATTCGTCAGGCCATCACATAGTTCTGACCAGACGACCAAACCCTCCCGGAATAGTCCCGGAGCTCCAAAAGGCCCGCCCCTGCTTATAATCGACAAACCAGTATCCACCGGGTTTACGCAGCGCATCAACAAAAATAAATGGTTGCTCCCTTGAAAAACAAGGGTTGAGATAAATTTCTTTTCCGTTTTTCACAGGTTCCATCAAGGACATTGCCTCTTCCATTGTCGGCAGACGCCAATCGGAATAGCCCGCGAAGCCGCGCTCATTCAGCTCTGTAATTTTTCGCTGAATATGACGGATAGAGCCAATGTCGATCCCACCTCTTTGCCACATAAGCGATGTTTTCAGATCAACAATAGTATCATCATCCTCGCCTTCAACCAGGTAATTGGTAAAGGCTCCTTCCGAATTGAGTTCACGATCAAAAAAGTTCCACTTTTTTATAATATCTTCAAGTTCCTCATCCTGAATTACCGCAGACTCTGCAGGCAGCAAAACACGGCTGCCCTCAAAAACCGCTGAGCCGTATTTTTCAAGTGCCGGCCCCATATCTTCATGGATCGTTTTTTCTTCACGGGGAACAACGAGGTCACTTTCGTTTCCATCCAGGACATTATCAATAAGCCACTGTTTAACCCGGGAATTAATTCCGTAACTTTTTTCAAAGATTGCGGCAGTCCCCTGTCCCGCAATACAATCTTCAATCATTTCCAGCGGAGCCTTGATGTCTGCCATAACCCTGGCATGTTTTACTGCCCTCTCCATCAAGCACAGTTTTGGTTTATCTCCCCAGTTGTCGATAAAGAAATAATAGACACATTCGTTATTATTCCTTACCCTCTCCCGCCCCCCCCAGGACTCAAAGGTGCCAAAGGAAAGTAACGGATCCATTTCCCAGTCAATAGGGCTTATAATTGCATCTCCAACTTTTATTCTATGAAATTCACTCATACTCCCCTCCATTTCTATAAAAAAATTACCCAAAAAGCTGTATAACACTACACGAAGCATACGATTTTTTTTACATTACAAGGCATCAAATAGTACAATAACAACTATTACTCTTTCAGGCTGAAAATAATGCGAGAGGACTTTGTATATCTTCATGTCTGTGTTATTTTTATCTTATAGAATTTTTTTTCAGGCCATCTTTTTTTACTAACCTGCATGGCTGGAGCAAATACCCCGGCCACAACAATGACGCTGCTACACTGATATAAAAATCTCAAATACAGGCTTCAACCCATTAGTGGTGACTTTCGTATAAACATTTGCATACTACCTCTACAACACAAATGATCCCGACACTTCTTCTTGGAGATTCCCTCCTTGCAAACTACGACTGGCAGAAACGACTCCCTGACTGCACAGTATTTAATCTGGCGATCCCAGACCAGGCAGTATCTGCCCTCATTGACACGATCCCGACAGTTACAAAAAAAGTTGACCAGGCACAACTCATAGTCATTATGTGCGGTTCCAGTGAACTACTGGCAGGCAACAACGAGTTCCCGGCAACACTGAAAGAAATCATTGTTCAACTGCAAAAATTTTACCCAAGAGCCGAAATCATCCTCAATGGCCTGTTTCCCATGGAACTGCCCCTGGCCCCATATAATACAGTAATCGAGATGAACAGAAAACTTGCCACAACCGCAACCCAGACAGGTTCGTGTTTTCTTGATATCCAGAAAAAGATTTCCGCATTCCCTGGTCCCATCTTTCTTGATGACGGTGTTCATATAACAGAAGAAGCCTGCGATGTCTGGGCAAGAACCCTGCAGGAGTATATTGCTTTTCTCATAGAGGATGACTAGTATCACTCTGCGTTGTCCTCATCATGACCAGACACGTGTTAACTGGATCTCAAAACCATTTTTTATCAGGAGTATAAAATGTTTGATAAATTACGCACTCTTGCTGTTACTATTGCCTTGATTGCAAGTTCTTTTGTCATTACAAGCTCACTACAGGCCATGCCAGGAATGGGTGGTTCTGCCAAGGGAAACACCGTTTCCGGTACCGTAGTTGAAACCATGGATGCAGGCGGTTACACCTATATTTTAGTAGATGAAGGAACACTGAAGAACTGGGTTGCGATCCCGCAGACCCCTGTAAAATCAGGTGCAAAAGTTCATTATGTTGAAGGTATGGAGATGAGGAACTTCACCAGCAAGACCTTGAACAGAACCTTTGACACGATTATTTTCAGCGCCGGACTCAGCGACACTGCAAGGCCCCGGCAAGGAGCAAAAGCGGCGGCTGCAGACGATTCATTTAACGCTGCCGTCCAGGCAGAGAAAGGTGCTGCCAAGCGGCAAACCGCTATTCAAAAAATGGAAACATCCGGCGGCAGTGCAGGAGCAATTGTACCATTCATCGAAATAGAAGTGGACAAGGCCGCCGGTGATAACGGATACACGGTTGCAGAAATTTTTGACAATGCAGAAAAGCTTTCCGGCCAAAAAGTTCGAATCAATGGCCGCATTGTTAAATTCAGCCCAATGATCATGGGAAGAAACTGGGTTCACATTCAGGATGGTACCGGTAATCCCATGAATAACAGCCATGACCTCGTTGTAACCACTGCTCAGCAGCTCAAGGAAGGCGACATTGTTACTGTTGAAGGCATCCTGGCCGCCAAAAAAGATTTTGGTGCAGGCTACACATACGACGCCATTGTCGAGCAGGCTGTCGTAGTGGACCAACCATGATTCGCGGGAAAATATCCCCCATCGAAATCGGTTTTGATTTCGATGGGGTCATTGCCAATACCCCCGATGTCTTTATCAGAATTTGCTGCGAAAAGTACGGTTACTGTGACTTCACCAAGGAAGACATCACCAACTTTGAGCTGCAGGATTGCGTTGATATGCCCCTGGAAATAGTTGAAGAGATTTTCACAGCGATCATGCTCGACTCCCTTGCCACCGGGGTAAAGCCCTTTGAAGGGGCTGTAGAAGTCATATCCAGCCTTGCCGCAGAAAATACAGTCAACATCATAACAGCCCGCCCCGACGCCAGGCCGCTAATCGCCTGGATTCATAATTTTTTCCCTGATGATATCCACCATAATCTGCATGTGACGGCCACCGGAGATCACGACGACAAGCTACGCTACATAAAGGAGAAAGGGCTTCGTTTTTTTATCGATGACAGGATCGCCACCTGCCGCCAGCTCGCCGAGGGCGGGATTACCCCTATCGTTTATACCCAACCATGGAACAGGGGGCAGCATTCATTCCAAACTGTCAAAAACTGGGATGAAATCAATACACTTTTCAAAGCTGGGAAGTACAATAATGACACCACCAAGAAAACAGCGTAACCCGATCCCCACCGTTGATATAATCATCGAAATTGGCGATAAAATCGTATTGATAGAGAGAAAGAATCCACCTTTTGGCTGGGCGTTGCCCGGCGGTTTTGTCGATTACGGGGAAAGCTATGAAACAGCAGCATTGCGGGAAGCAAGGGAGGAAACCTGCCTGGATGTGAAAAACCTTACCCAATTCAGGACCTATTCTGAACCGGGAAGAGATCCACGGATGCATACCGCATCCACTGTTTTTATCGCCACAGCAGAAGGAACCCCCATCGGGGCAGATGACGCCGCACGAGCAGAACTATTCGACCAAACAACCCTGCCTGAGCTAGCATTTGATCATGAGATAATTCTTGCAGATTATTTTGCCATGAAAAAAATCAAGGGAGCAGGAAACCAGAAGTAATCCTCAGAAGAAAAACAACTCTTTCATCAAATCACGCTAAATAGCCAATAGGTCAGCAGTCCCACACCCAGGGACCCATAAATCATCACTCAGGGAATACAGCTACTGCCAAACTTTTTGGCCAATACCCAGAACGTGCCGAGCCCCAGGCTCGCTGAAAGAATAATTTTAAGCAGTTCATGACCTTCCATAGGTATAACCTCCTGGTAGTCTTTTTCCTGAAACCATGACGGTTTAGTTTTTTATCCTACCCGCGGACCCTCACCCCGGGCTTCTTTCTGAGTCTGATTGATTCGGGTGTCACCTCCACCAGCTCGTCATCGTTAATATAGGCGATACAATCCTCAAGGGACATGACCACTGGCGGAGTGAGAATTACCGCCTCATCAGAACCGGAAGCCCTCATATTGGTGAGTTTTTTTCCTTTTGCCGGATTCACGACCAAATCAGCAGAGCGGCTATGCTCACCCACAATCTGCCCCGGATAAAGCGGTACACCGGGATTGATAAAAAGCTTACCTCGATCCTGCAGATTAAACAGGGCATAGGCTACGGCAGTACACGGCTCCTTAACGACCAGGACACCATTGACCCGATTAATAATATCCCCGGCATATGGGCCATAATGACTGAAGACATAAGCCATCATACCCATCCCCTTGGTATCAGTCATAAACCGGGAGCGATAGCCAAGTAAACCTCTGGTAGGAATGGTGAAAATAAGCCGCGCCATACCGTTCACATTATCCATCTCCTCAAGCTGGCCCTTGAGTTTACCCAGTTTTTCAATAACCGCACCCTGGAATTGTTCGTCAACATCAATAGTCAGCCGCTCGTACGGCTCAAGGGTCTGGCCGTCTTCCTCTTTAAGGATAACCTGAGGTCTGGTAACCTGAAACTCGTAGCCTTCTCGCCTCATTTTTTCGATTAAAATAGAGAGATGCAACTCTCCGCGTCCAGAGACCTTGAAACCAACACCTTCCTCCAGCACAGAGTACTGAAGCGCCACATCGGACAGAATCTCACGCTCAAGACGATCACCAATATGCCTGGAGGTGACAAACTTACCTTCCTTTCCTGCAAAGGGGGAGTCGTTCGGCACAAAATTCATCGAAATTGTTGGCGGATCAATGGCAACAAGAGAAAGCGGCGCAGGATTGTCAGGATCGGTAAAGGTTACCCCGACTGTCACATCCTCCATTCCGGCCACGGCAACGATTTCACCGACACCAGCCTCATCCACAGCGACCTTCTGATCACTCTCGAAACGAAATATCTTGGAGATTCGCACAGGCTTGATGGAACCATCACGTCTGGCAACCACGATGGGCTGATTAAGCTTCATGGTACCATTGATTACCTTGCCAATCCCCAGGCGGCCAAGATACGGAGAATAGTCTATAGTGTTCACCTGCATCTGCAATGGTTTTTCACTGGAACCGGAAGGTGCGGGAATATGGTCAACAATCATCTGGGAAATATGCTCCATACTGCCGCCATTTTCCACAGGATCGTCAGGCTCCAGAAGGGAATACCCATTCTTGGCAGAGGCATAGACAACAGGAAAATCCAGAATATCATCAGGGGCTTCGAGCTTGACAAAGAGATCAAAAACCTCATCCACAACCCAGTCACAACGGGCGGCAGGTTTATCGATCTTGTTAATCACAACAATAACGGGCAGATTATTCTCAAGTGCCTTCTTTAAAACGAAGTAGGTTTGCGGCATAGGTCCTTCCTGGGCATCAACCAAAAGCAGGGCGCCATCAGCCATGCGCAGAACCCTCTCCACCTGACCGCCGAAATCGGCATGACCGGGAGTATCAATGATATTGATCCAGTACTCACCAAATCTGTAGGATCCGTTTTTGGAGGTAATGGTAATTCCCCGCTCCTTTTCCAGCTCCATGGAGTCCATCAATCTCTCGGAGACTTCCTGGTTTTCACGGAACATACCCGACTGTTTAAAAAGTTCATCGACAAGAGTCGTCTTTCCATGATCAACGTGAGCAATAATCGCCACGTTCCTTATATTTTGCTGTTCCATGCTAATATATTTAAAAGTAAATTAATGACAAAAAAAGGAAGATACAAATCGGTAACGCCGACATTACAGCTTAATGTCGGGCTTGTATAAGCCAAAAAAAACCTTTCATAATAGATAATCTACCAGACAATAGCAAGTCAAACAGCAAAAAAGCGCCCTCACCACCATCATAACTCGTTGTATCCAGAGTATTTTTTATGTTTTATTTTTTAGCTACTACAACTCGGACAAAATTGTCGCCCGGTTTTTTGCCGAACGCAAGAGCGCAGGAACATTTTCGTCCACATAATCAAATACCCTGGCACGCTTATTATCAGCCGGACGCATAATACGACCAATAACCTGCAGCAGGCGCCCCTCAAAACTAATCGGAGTTAACAGAAACAGGGTAGAGAGGCCAGGACAATCAAAACCTTCACTTATGAGCTGCAGGGTTGCGACAAGCACCTGAACCTCACCCCGCATAACATCATCCACAATTGACGCCCGGGTCTCCGGAGACTGTATTCCGGCAAGAAGCTCCGCCTTCATCCCTCTAGCCTGCAATTTTTCCACAAAAAACCGGCAATGGTTTACCCGGTCAGAAACAACGAGGATGGTACCGCAATCCTTTTGGGCGGCGACATCCTCTATATCCGATAATATCTGCTGATTCCGCCCTTCATGACTCACCAGGGCCTTGATAAGAGCCTGATAATCCCCCCGGTAGTTAAAAGAAAACCCTGTGGCTCGACGAATAATTTCCGGGGCCAGAATCGCCCCGGTTTTCATCAACTCATTCTGATCCACCCGATGCAAGCGTTCTCCCATGAAGTAATAGATGAGTTTTGTCATCTGATTATCGCTGCGAAAGGCTGTCGCAGACAGACCAAGGAGATAATGGCAGTCAAATGCGGAAACAACATCAGTAAACAAGGTGGCCGGAACCCTGTGACATTCATCCACAACCAGCTGCCCAAAATGCTCCGTCAGCTCACCCACCCTTTTCCGGGCAGTATTGACGATGGCAATGGTCAGGGGCTGGATATCAAATTTTCCATCTCCGATCAGTCCGGTACTGATACCGAGAAATTTTTCAGCCCGCTGCTGCCATTGGTACAGCAGCTCCCTGGTGTGAACCACAACCAGCGTCGGCTGCCTGCGGACGGCGATAAGGGCCAGAGCCATTACAGTTTTACCGCTTCCGGTTCCCGCTTCGATCACGCCAAAGGATCTGTTTTCGGCAGCGTCCACAGCGTGTTGCTGATATGGACGTAATTCTCCGCTAAAAACAAAATCCACCTCAGGAAGCAGCCGCCTCCTGTCCACAATATCGGGGTCTTTATGGTAATGTTTACGACAGAGCAGAACAGCCCGGTTGGAACATCCCTTCGGGAACCTGAGCCCCTTGGGAACAGGAGTATAGTATTTAAGCTGCGGCTTCAGTTTTTTTCCTATCCAGCGGCCATACTTTTTGGCCGACACATATTGCGGGTTATCAATGGTCAACAGGTTTTTCAGCTCTTTTTCAAGCTCCAGGGAGATATTTGTCAACAGACAATCTCGTTCTACGATAAGAACAGGATTCATAGGATAGTATTCTTTTTACTTATTACTGAAAAGCTGGTATGTTGTGCCTCTGTTTGCCACTATCATTTCTCTTAAATTAATAAGAAACTCCCGCCTTGCCAAACACTCTCTGCCATATTGCTCTTCAGGGAGCGACAAATCGCATTTTTCTGCCCCCCCACTACCTGATCTGGGTGGTAGTTGGCTGCATCGTACCGGATCTGCCGTGGATCTGGCTTAAAATCTTACTGCCTCTGAAACTCTTTGATCCATACAGTTTGCGCCTCTACTGTACTGCACAGGCGAGTCTGTTGTTGTGTACAGCTCTTTGCGCTGCAATTGCTGCCCTGACCAGAAAAAAACATATGGTCTTTGCCATACTCTGCGCCAATTCCCTTTTCCATCTTGTTCTGGATTCGCTACAGATGAAATGGGGAAACGGGGTTAATATCACAGCCCCCTTTGACTGGACACTTTTTTCCTTTGAACTCTTCTGGCCGGAACATATTTTCAGTATGATCTTCACTGCAGGCGGGTTTTGCTGCATGATACTCATGTGGCAGAGTATTGTTGACGGGTGCAGAAAAAATCCTCAATTACGGCTGAACCTGAAAACCATGACTGCAGCTCTGGCCTTCATGGGCTGCTATCTTTTGGGCCCCCTGATTTTTGAGCAAAGCATGATAAAAGCGAACACCTATAATATCAGGACAATGCAGCAGTACGAACAGAGAGTTGGCAACCCCATTGCCTTTGACCGCGCCCGCTACAACGGAAAAGACAAGGAAATTACCATTTATAGTGGAGAAACAATCCATTTAAAAGGAGAGTTACCCGGGCTTTCCGGCAGGGTCAGTTTTAAGGGCCACTTCACCGCACCGGATACCGTACAGGTGGAGAGCTACCATATTCACAATAACTACAGGGATACAGCATCACTCATCGGACTTTTTCTTTCTTGCGCTTTGTTTATACAATCGTTAATTTTACCCGGAATTATTCAGGGCCGTCCTGAATAACTGCTTTTTTCTGTAATCATCTCATCAATGACAATACCCGATCACTATCTTAACAGGAGTTTTTTTTAATGAGACATTTCTTCGCGGCCATTCTACTTGGTTTAACATTGATTTTTACGACAAACCCTGCAAATGCTCAGAGCAACAGTGAATCAATCATTCTCACCCTGCCGGAATCGGTACTTGCAAAGGCAATAACGGCACTACTCCCCATGAAGGTAGATGCTCACTCCAAGGCCATTGATGGAGATATCACCATAATAAACATTTCTGGTCTGCAAATAGAGAAGAACAAACTCTCTGCAAAACTGCATCTTGCGGGAAAGAATCTTGCTTTTCTCACCCAAATAGCCGGACACGAAATCAGGCTCAAAGTCGGCGAAATTGAAATAATGTTTGCAACGGATGCCGCCCTGCGATTCGATGCACAAAGACAAACTCTCTATATCAAACCACTTATTAAGGATATGAGTGCCAGCGGAAGCGGCTCAAATGCAGAAATAGGACAGGCATTACTGGCAATACTCAACGGGCGGGAGCTGCCGATATCGTTGCAAAATTTAGGCCCTGTCATGGCCAACACCGGAACCAAAACAGTTGCAATAGAATCAAGAGTCACTGCGATAAAGGCGAAAAAAGACATGCTCCAGTTCAGCCTTGCGCCGGAAATAAAAACGATCAATCTGCAAAAATAACAATTACAGCTACCACATAAGATCATCTGGAACTTGATACTCTGCGTATGGGTCATCAGGATCCACGTCCCCGGAGCCGCTGTTTTCTACAAGATGCGAAAACACGGACCCATCAATTTCATTGATTCTGTTTACGATGTCTCTGGGGATTACTTCAAAAATTTTTTCTGCGCCGTCCAAAGCAACAATACCAAGTGCCCCTTTGCTTAACTTTCCTGCGATTTCTTCCGTAACGAAGACACGATGGATCTTCCCGTTAACAGGAAAACGAAACGCGACACCATTGTCATCTTTTTCAACTTTATGATGTTCTATCAACTGCTTGATTCTCGCCGCCCTTTCCCTCTTTTGCAGCTTTTCATCCCGCTCCCTGTTAAGCTGCCTGGCCCTGGCTTTCTTCTTTTCCATCGCCTGTCTGGCAAGCTGTGCATTCTCCTCAGCTACAACCTGGGCTGCAGATTTTTTACCGGTTTTGCTCTGTTGTTTTTTGGCCTTATGCCTTTGCTTTTTCGTTTCATTGATCTTTTTTTTATCAACGAGCCCCAGCTTTAAGAATTGATCCTGAAATGAATTTCCCATCGTATTATGATGTATTGTAATTTATGCCTTATATTGCGTTTGAAAATTTCCGGTACGTGCGGTTTCCCCCTGTAGCCATAATCTGTGTTGCAGAATGTAGCCAATTCCTCTTTTGTTGCAAACTAATTTATGATAAGAAACTGGATACACGCCTCTTCCAGAGTATCCGGGATAGTGGTTTCGGTCTTCCTGACAGGGAAAAGACTTTTCGCTAATTTTCTAACAAGGTGATTACCATGGCTGATTTTCTTTTTGTTCTCCGCGATAATAACAATGAAAAGGCAACACGATGTTTTCAATTTGCAAAAATAGCGCATTCAAAGGGTCATAGTGTCAATATTTTTTTAATCGACAGCGGCGTTGACTGGGCTATTAAAGGAAAAGACGGCTCTATAAAAACCGATACCGGAGATTGTGTAAACGATTACCTGCCATACCTCGTTGAAAATGAAGTCCCTACAGGTGTATGCACCCCCTGCGCAAAAAATAGAAATCTTGATGAAGCACATTTTCATTCAAATATGGTGCTTGATGGCGGGCCACATCTTATTGACATGGCAGCAGAAGCAAAAATCTTTAACTTTTGACAGTTTGCTTCCAACCTTCAATTTTCACGAATTTGGTGGATAAGGGAGGCCGTTACGCACTTTCCTCCCCTATCCGGCGGCTTTTACGAAGGCTTCAAACAGTTTCAGAAAATGTGGATATTTTGCCGTTAAGTCTTCAGGATGCCACTGGACACCTATGGCAAAATCATACTCTTTATGTTCGATCCCTTCGACGATGTTATCATCTGAAACTGCGGTTGGGGTAAAGACATCGGCAATACGCCGCACCGCCTGATGGTGAAAGGAATTAACCATCAATTCTGTTGTCCCGAAAATATCCTGCAAAACTGATCCTTCGGTAAAACGAACCCTGTGATACAGGGCATCCGTCGGCATCTGTTTGGGCAGATGTCCCAAGGAATTACTTACCTGGGTAAAAATATCCTGATACAGCGAACCGCCGGCGGCCACATTCATAAGCTGCATACCACGACAAATACCGAGAACAGGCATCCCTCGTCTCAGCGCATCCCTGAACAGAAATGACTCCACCTCATCTCTCTCCGGACAAATAAACTCCAGCTCTTTCACTGGGTTTTCTCCGTAAAGATAAGGACTTATTCCCTCATCTCCTCCGGTGAGCATCAGACCGTCAATAATATTCAGATAGCCATCCAGTGCTTTCTGCTCACAAACCATGGGCAGCAGCAGAGGAACACCGCCCGCCTTGACAATCGAGTGGATATAGGTACAACTCACCGAAGCATAGGTCTTCTTCGGCATCTGCATCATGTATGTTGTTATGCCAATTACAGGTCTCATTCCTGTCCTCTCTTTTCTCACCATCAACCGGGACACCGCCTAATTAATTCGCCCGCCGGATAATAATGAGATTTCACAGATAAATAAACTCAAAATTATCGGTTTTTTCAAAGAGAGGTATTTCCCTTCACTGTTTCGGCTGGATACTGAGAACAATATAAAGAATAACAAAAGGAGAGAAAAAAGGGGCGTCTCAGGCAGGAGTTGTAAAACAGCTGCCTGCCCGTCCTCCCCCTCTCAGGCTCAGGAAGCAGTCTTTTTTGCCTCCCTGATAAGGTAAGAATTCAGGGCTTCCTGAAGAGTGGTAATTGCAAGATGGGCACAATGTTCCTCTTTCTCGGGAAACTTGCCAATATACTCAAGAACATCAGACCCGCGCAAATCAAGGATCTCTTCAAAGGTTTTCCCGGTTGCCAGCTCAACGGCAAAAGAACCCGCTATGGAGCTTGAACTGCAGCCATCTGTCATATAGCTGGCTTTTTCAAGCCTTCCATCAGCAACAACAATATACATCTCCATACTGTCGCCGCATTCCCCGGTCAACCGTGCGTAACTATCAGCACCCGCAATCGCACCGCAAAATTTTGGATTACGCCAGCGATCAAAACCTTTCGCCCCAAGCGCTTCCCGGGCTTCATCAAAAATTTCACCCTGAATTCTATCAATCAGGGCATCAAGCTTGTCGGTCATACCAGTATCCTCCAGCAGCAGGGCATTTACACTCCATAAATAACAGTCAGCCTGTTACCAGTGCCCATCCACATTTGCGCCATCACTATAGACAACATCTCCGGCATTGAACCTATCAATCGCCTCTTCCACTGTACCGGTTATATCATTAACCACTTTCATACCCGCAGCCGTCACGGTCTTGTAAGCATTTGGCCCGCAATATCCTGTAAGCAAAACCTCTGCCCCCTTATCGGCAACCATGGTCGCGGCCTGAATACCAGCACCTTTAAAAGCATCCACATTCGCCTTGTTATTGAGGGCTTCAATACTTTTTGTTTCAGTATCCACAATAAGGATATACGCCGCACGGCCAAATCTGGGATCAACCTCGGAACCAAGCTCAGGCCCTTTAGCTGTTATAGCAATCTTCATAATCTCCCCCTATAGAAATAATCGTATCAGCCATTGATTAACGGCTGATACGAAACTCGAAAATATTAATGGCCGCCGCCACCGCCGCAGACCTGATTTTCCTGAATAACTGGCAGTTTATCCGCTACCATATCTTCAACAACAGGTCTTATTTCGCGCCTTTCGCCATCATAATACACCTCAATACCAACCTGCTTGAAACCCATAAGAGGACGCATTCCGATACCGCCGACAATGAGTTTCTGGACATTATTTTCGGCAAGCAGCTGGACAGGCACCATACATCCACCCTGAACATGCGCCTTGTTTGCAAGAATGGAAACTTCCTTGATTTCGCCATCTTCCACATCCACAAGGGTAAACACGTCACAATGCCCAAAATGCCCGGAACGCATTCCGTCTAAGCCACCCTGCCCTTCCGATGGTACTGCAATACGATACTTCGCCATTTTCTTTCTCCTTTTTTACAATATTACCTTTGATAAATCCTTAATCCCCAGACCGTTCATTACCGGGGAAGTCATAATATTCTCCCAAATACCGCGAACCGCTGCGGCTGCATCGGAATCGGGTGAATGCTCCACAATGCTCTGCCCTTCAATCATCGCCCTGACAAACTGGGGATCAAAGGGAATACGCCCCAGAAGCTGCATGTTATGTTCCTTACCATAGGCTTCTATCTTTTCTGTCATCCCGGGATTGAGATCAAACTTGTTTATGCAGATAAGACCGGGAACTCTGAAGTGTTTTGCAAGATCAACAACCCTCTGCATATCATGAAGCCCCGAAACTGTAGGCTCGACAATAATGACCAGGGCAGTTGCGCCGCCAATCGCCGCAATAACCGGGCAGCCAATACCTGGCGGGCCATCGGTCAGGATAAGTTCATATCCCTTTTCTTCTGCCAGCCTGCGCCCTTCTCGTCGAACCAGACTCACCAGTTTACCGGAGTTCTCTTCGGCAATCCCCAGCCGTGCATGAACCATCTCCCCATAACGGGTATCGGAAATAAACCACTCGCCACATTGCTGGACTGGGAAATCTACAGCCCCTGCGGGGCAAAGATCTACGCAGACCCCGCAACCTTCACAGGCCAACTGATTTATGGTGAAATCATCGCGAACGGCATCAAATTTACACACTTCCTGACAGTATCCGCATTGCACACAGTCATCCTGACGAATCTGCGCCAGAGAGCCGCCCATAAAGGCCGTCGTCTGCCGAACTTCAGGAGCCATGAGCAGATGAAGATCCGCAGCGTCCACATCCGCATCGCATAGGAGACTATTTTCGGCAAGGCTTGCAAATGCTCCGGTAATACTGGTTTTCCCGGTGCCACCCTTGCCACTGATGATGACAATTTCCTGAATCATTGAACAGCCTCCTTAACATGCTCTGAAGCTACAATATTTTCGATGCGCTCGTAGAGTTTCCGAAAATCTTTGCGCCACTGAGGGAAAGATTCCACAATGGGAACTCCCCTGGAGTAAGCTTCTGCAATTTCCCGCTGAAAAGGGATCTCCATTAACACCTCAATCCCTTCGGATTTGGCGTATTCCTTGACCTTGTCATCGCCAAGATCGGAACGATTGATAATCAATCCGCCAGGAATACCAAGCACCTTGACCGCCTCTACAGCCAGTTTGAGATCGTGCAGGCCAAAGGGCGTAGGCTCTGTAACCATCAAGACAAAATCAACATCTGTCATCGCCGAAATAACAGGGCAGGAAGTACCCGGAGGGGCATCAATGATTGTTATCTTCGCCTCCCCTTCTCTTTTGCGCACTGCCTTGATAACCGGAGGAGACATAGCCTCCCCCACACGCATTGTGCCGCTGTGAAAATCAAACACCTTATTTTCTTCGCAGCCCCTGGCGGTACCGGATTTCACAAATCCCAACTCACGCTTATCTGCGACAATCGCGTTATCTTCACAGACAATAAGACATCCTTCACAGCTATGACATAATTCAGGGAAAACCAAAATGTTGTTTCCCGCTGCGGCAAGGGCACTGAATCGACAAATATCTACGCATTTACGGCATTTCGTACAACGTGTCTCATCAATTTTCGGGATAAAGGTAGACACAGCCACCTTATCCGTAAATTCCGGGTTTATAAAAAGATGGGAATTGGGCTCTTCCACATCACAATCAAGCAGGGCAACAGAACCCTTTTCATCTGCCAGCGAAAGTGCGAGATTGGTTGCAACGGTGGTCTTCCCCGTCCCCCCTTTCCCGCTTGCAATGCTAATAATCATTGTAATGGACTCCTTTATAGCTCGTCAGGTTAGCTGTCAAGCAGGGCATTAATTGAATCAAGGGACTTTAGCATCTGCTGCGCCTGCTGCTGGTCCGGTTTCCCGGAGATCTGCATAAAGACTCCGAGTCCTTCAGTCTCTTCATGAAAATCTTCAGGAGAAAGGGTACTCATAAGAGCTGTATTTATCAGAGGATACTTCTTGGCAACATCATTTATAAAACTCAGTCCATCGGTATCCGCGAGTTCCGTTGCGGCAACAACAACCTCGGCACGCTGCTGCTCCAACATATCCAACCCTTCTTTTGAAGAAGTTACCTGCTGCACTTCAATGCGGCTGTCTTTCTGAAGAGCTGCCGCAAAATCGGTAAATACTGTTTTTTCCTTTCCAACCAGCAATATACGCGTCATTATTAACTCCCGGCCCGGCGGTTTCACCGGGTACATTTGTTTTTTATTTTACTTCTCAAGCTCCCGCACTGGCTGCTGCCCAAAACGGGTGAGGCAGATCCGGCTGCCCCTGCAGCAATCCCCCGCACGACAGCCAGGCATCGCAAAATCGGTAATCTCCTTCCCATGCAGTATATGATCGAGAAGCATCTCAACCTCACCTGTTATAAAGGGGATAACCTCAATGCCGGTTTCTGCAAAACGACCAAGCCCGGTTTTGCAGATTGCACCGCAGATCAGCAGCTTCACATCACGCTTTTGCAGTAATTCCAGATACCAGTCGAACCGGGCATATTCCACCTGCAGGATTACCCTGTCGACAATTTCCCCGTCCACAACGTCCAGGAGAAGAAGATTTTTTGCAGCATCAAAAACAGGAGAAATACGATTTCCCCAAACAGTAATAGCGATATTCATTGCGACGCTCCTTTACGATTTCCCCTTAAAAGCAATATACAGGCCAACACAAGAACAAAACAGGATTATTTATTTTTATAAAATTATTTCAGACAGTTAAGAGAAAAAAGACGAACAAAATACTATAACGCCGAAACAATCAGTAGCACAAACGCAACTATGCGCAACCGTATGCGACACTAAAAGCAAATACAGTTGCAACTCATGCAAGTATTATTTCAAAGGGATTTAGAACGACCATCCTGCTCAGGAAGAGGGATATTGTACTTCTTTATTTTACGAAAAAGGGTGGATTTATGAATGCCCAGCTCCCTGGCTGCGGCTTGACGATTATTGTTATTTCGCGCAAGCGCCTCAAGAATAGCTTGCCCTTCGGCAGATTGCAGGGAGTTTTTTACAGGACGCCGAGTCTCTTTGCTGCCAGAAACTTTCCCCTTAGCCACCGCTTCATGCAAATAGACAGGCAGATGACTCAGCTCAATCTGCCTGCTGTTGCAAAGCACAAAACCATGCTCGATAATGTTTTCCAATTCCCTGATATTACCGGGATAATTATGATTGAGCAACAAGGCCATCGCCGCAGAATTTACGTCTCGAATCTGACGATTTTTAAGATGATTGAGTTTTGTTATAAAGCGCTCAACCAAAAGAGGTATATCCTCTCTTCGTTCTCTGAGAGGCGGCAGCTGGAAACGGATAATATTAATCCGATAGAAAAGATCCCGCCGAAAAGTTCCTTCAGCAACCATCTGTTCAAGATCACAGTTTGTGGCAGCAATAATTCGGACATCGGTCTTAACCCTGGTAACAGAACCAAGAGGTTGAAACTCTTTTTCTTCGAGAACCCGAAGCAGCCGAACCTGAAAGGCGGAACTTGTATCACCAATCTCATCGAGCAGGATAGTCCCACCGCTGGCTGCACCGAAAAGTCCCTGTTTATCCTTAGTTGCCCCTGTAAACGCTCCAGCCTTGTAACCAAAAAGTTCTGATTCAAGCAAGGAATCGGGAAGCGCTCCACAGTTGACAGCAATAAAAGGTTGGTCCTTTCTGGTGGAAAGATTATGGAGAGCAGAAGCAGTAACCTCCTTTCCGGTTCCAGTCTCACCCTGGATAAGTACGGTGGAATCACTTTCCGCTACCTGGGGGAGAATACTGAACATCCGCATCATTGCTGGACTGCGGCTCACCATATCCCCAACCTGATAGGAGCTGGAAAGTTCTTTTTTCAATTCCTCAACGACACTGTGATCACGGAAGGTTTCCACCCCGCCCAGTATCTCTCCGTCACCACTTTTCAACAGTGATGTTGACACCTCAATAGGAATCCGCTGCTGCTCATTATTGATAATATAGGTAAAACTCGAAACAAAGGGCTTTCCTTCCCGCATGGTTCGTTTCAGCGGGCAATCGCCCTCGCACATGTTGGAACGAAAGACCTCCCAGCAATAACGCCCGATGGCTTCTTTCCTGGAGGTTCCAGTGATTTCTTCGGCGGCACGATTAAACGTCACAATCCGCCAGTTATGGTTTACGGTAAAAACGCCATCAGAGATTGATTCCAGAATAATCTCGTTTACAGCGTCCCAGGTATCTTTTTCCTTTGTCATTTTCAATTGCGCATCTCTATGGCCTCAACGACATATGGATATAAATTTTCCACAATTATTTTATAACCTTCACCATTGGGATGCACCCCGTCTGCTAAATTCAGATGACTTTTCAATGCCACATCTTCGAGAAAAAAGGGCATAAAAATCAAACTATATTTTTCTGCAATTTCCAGGTACACTTCATTAAAGGAAACAGTATACATCGGCCCTAAATTCCAGGCCATTTTCATCCCGGCAAGAACAACGATAGTTTTCTCAGAAATAAGCGATTCAACTATTGTCTCAATATTCTCACGAATCTTATCTGGAGAATATTGACGGAAGCCATCATTGGCACCGATTTCCAGAATAACAATTGCCGGATTTAACTGACTGACTGCAGGTAATCTTTCCAGGGTCTCGCTGCTGACCTCTGCACTGACGCCCATATTGACAACCTTATAGTCAAAACCATCTTCATCCAGTTTCTTCTGCAAAAGATAGGGATAACTTTCTTCCTCGGGAAGCCCATATCCCGCACTTAAACTATCGCCCAGAGCAACAATAATTTTTTCTTTGCCTGAATAATCAGCCATATTTTCTTCACCACTGCAGCCCAGAAAAAAGGCAGGAAATATAAGAACAAGAACAAAAAAACACTTTTCCATCACTAACACCACATACTGACAACAATGATAAACAAGAAAGGAGACAACTACTGGAAGAAACAGCAACTGCCCTATTTATATTGTCAGAAAACAAGAAAATAAGGCAGGGAAGAAATTATGCAACAAGCCGGGCAATTACTTTTTAATTAAATATTTATCGATAGACTCACCTGCATCAACCCGAGCTCTGAAAACATTTGGCATCCGGCCCTGACCTGTCCAGGTTGTTTTTTTGCCGGCAACCTCTATTGCATATTTAGGCGGCCTCGAGTTTTTTTTCTTCTTTACAGCACGAGATCCACCATCCTGCAATTCACTTGGATCGATGCCATCAGCTGCGAGCAATTCCCTAAACTTTTTAACTTTTTCTATATGCTCTGCATTGGCTCGTTCGTATTCTTCCTGTTCTGCAATACGTCCCTCAATAATAGTATCAAGTTTATTTCTTACCTCTTCCAACTGTTCAATACTGACAGTTTTTACCGCACTTTTTAAACGTCTTGCATGGGTTAGAATCTTAATAAAATCATCCATGGTAATTCCTCTTCATTATCATTTAAATTAACAAAAAAGATGCATACACAACAGTAGTTTTCTATAATAACGTCCTTCTTTATTTTTTCAAGTTAATATTCCATAACCTAATTTCCAAATACCACGTATCCTTTATAAAGTTTAGATATTTTTTTAGTTTTCAAAAATAATACAAAAATAGTTTTCAATCCTTATTCCTGTAATTCTTTTAAAAACCTATTCATTTTTACAACGTACCTATCCAGATAAAAGTAAAATTTTCTATCACAAAACAACACACCCCCCGTACGTTTTAACAGATGACAATTCGGTAACATTTCATTATCATTGGCGCATTCCTTATTCCTCATTAATGCCATTTTTTCAGGATATCCTTTTGAAGACAGATAACAAATCCCGGGAACGTATATCAAAAAAAGATATCGCCAAACTGCTTTTTCCCATTTTCCATAAATTTCGCTTTCGTTTATTGGCAGGATTTGCGGCACTCATCTGTGTTGACATCCTGCAGCTCACCATTCCACGATTTATAAAATCCGCAATCGATGGACTTTCTGCAAGTGCAGTATCCGAACAGGATCTGGGCCGGATTGCTTTTTACGTTATCGCTGTTGCCTCCATGGTCATTGTACTGAGGTTTACCTGGCGGTATCTGATTATCGGTTTTTCCCGCTTGCTTGAGCAGGTGATACGCAACACAATGTTTCGGCATATTCTGAAAATGGATACCCCTTTTTTCGAGAAATACAGCACCGGGGATCTGATGGCAAGAGTGAGCAATGACCTCTCCGCCATCCAGATGGCCTGCGGGATGGGGATGGTTGCCGCAGTAGATGCATCGATTATGTCAGCCGCAGCCATCGGATTTATGATTGCAATCAGCCCGGGTCTCTCTTTTTTTGCCCTCCTGCCGCTCCCAATGCTGGCGATTGCAACCAGAATACTCACGGCAAAACTGCATAAACATTTTGGCACTGTGCAGGAACAGTTTGCCGCACTCACCGAGTTCTCAAGATCCTCCCTGCTCTCAATCAGATTGATTAAATCCTCCACCATGGAGGATTTCCAGACAAACCACTTCGACAGGCTTGGCCGCAAATATGTCGACAGCAATCTTGCCACAGCCAGAATTAACGGCCTGCTCTCCCCGCTTTCCTCACTCGCGGGTAGTACAGGAATGCTGATGGTTCTTTTTTTTGGTGGGAAACTGGTTATCGAACAAACCATCAGCCTTGGAGATTTTGCAGCCTTTATCACCTATCTTTATATGCTTATCTGGCCGATGATGGCCATAGGCTGGGTTGTCAGTCTTGTTCAGCGAGGGCTTACATCGCTGGGCCGGGTAAACACTGTGCTTAAAAGCCGCTCAAGCATGCCAGCAATAGTCCCTCAAGGAGATATCGTTCTGCAAGAAAATAGTACCATCTCAATAAAAAGTCTTGATTTCAGTTACCCTGAATCCCTTTACCCCGCATTAAACGGTCTCTCTCTGGAACTTCTCCCCGGAATCCATGGTCTTACAGGAAGAACCGGCTCCGGTAAAACAACCCTGTGCAAAATATTAACCCGGCAATATCCCGTCCCGGACAACACAATTTTCTTTAATGGTACAGATATCAACACCATCCCTTTCGAGCACATCCATCTGCATATCGCCTATGTCAGTCAGGAGCCGCTGCTCTTCTCGGACACCATATATAACAATATCTGTCTCGCAGTCCCTGATGCCTCCAGGGAAGATGTTTTCAAGGCTGCACAACTGGCTGCAATCCATAAAGACATTCTTCATTTTACAGACGGCTACGAAACCATCATCGGCGAAAGAGGTGTCCGCCTCTCTGGCGGCCAGAAACAGCGGCTTGCCCTCGCCAGGGCATTTTTAACAGACAGGCCCTTACTGATCATTGACGATGGTCTTTCCGCCATCGATGTTGAAACCGAAGATGAATTATTCACCAACCTGCGCAAACACGTCCGTAACAAATCTGTTCTCATAGTCTCCAACAGGGTAAAGCTCCTTTCAATGACAGACACCATATTCATAATGGAAGATGGACAAATACAGGCCTGCGGCAGCCACGAACAATTACGTACAAGCAATACCTTGTACAAAGCAATGTTTGCAAAGCAGATCAAGGCAGGACAGTCTACCCCGGAGGGCACACTGCCATGATAAATTACGGCTACAACGAAAAGGGCTACCAGGTCAAGATAAGTGACTTCAAGCTCTGGCACCGCATCATCCTCTTCTCGTACCCATACAGATACGCAATTATCGGAGCAATACTCATATCCCTGCTGATTACGGGGGGAACACTGGCTCTTCCCTACCTGATGCAGACAGCCATAGATAACTATATCATGGCTGCCGATCTTCCGGCGGAACAACGATTCAGCGGCCTTGGCAAAACCAGCCTTCTGTATGGTGTCCTTATTTTTACTGTTTTTGCAGCGGCCTTTTTGCAGGTAAATCTGCTCGAGTGGACAGGCCAATCCATTATGCACAATCTGCGGCAACGGCTGTTTCGCCATCTCCTCAATCTGGATCTCCCCTTTTTTAACGAGAACCCTACAGGAAAACTGGTAACACGGCTGACCAATGATATCCAGAACATGAACGAAATGTTCACCTCGATCATAGTCACTCTTTTTAATGACCTGCTTCGTCTTGCAGGCATACTCGTTCTTCTCTGCTGGATGAATTACAAACTGGCAGGATTGATGGTTCTCTTTGTACCCATAGCCTTTGCAAATACTGTTCTTTTTGCTCGTCTTGCCAGAGAAAAATTCAGGGCAATAAGGAGCCAGCTGGCCAAACTGAACAGTTTCCTCTCCGAGACACTTGCCGGAATTGCAATTATCCAGCTTTTTGGTCAACAACAACGGGCGCTTCGTAATTTTGAACAGCTCACCCAGGGATATGTTGACAAGACCTTGAAACAAATCCGGATTTTCGGCTTCTTTATGCCGCTTACGGAGTTTATGAGTTCTGCGGCAATAGCACTCATACTATGGTACGGGGGAAAAGAAATTCTCCATCAACAGCTCACGCTGGGGGAACTTATCGCCTTTCTCTCCTACATGCGGCTTTTTTTTCAGCCCTTACGGGAACTCTCGCAAAAATACTCCATCGTTCAGTCTGCCTTGGCCTCTGCAGAGAGAATTTTTCAGCTTCTTGATACAAAAAAGGCAATTTCCAGTCCGAAAAAAAACATTGCACAAGAAGAGCTTACAGGTAGAATTGTTTTTGATAATGTCTCCTTTGGCTACTCCAGCGAACAGAGAATCCTGAAAAACGTTTCCTTTACTATCGAGCCGGGGCAGACTGTTGCCCTGGTGGGCACAACAGGGTCGGGAAAGACGACACTTGTTAATCTCTTATTGAAATTTTATTCCCATCAAAACGGAGAGATTGTTCTGGGCAGCCGAAAGCTGGAAGATATCCCCCATAGCCAACTCCGTAACCATGTCGGCGTTATCCTCCAGGACGTTTTTATTCTTCAGGATTCGCTCTACAATAATATCGTCATGGACACGGGTAAGAGTAAAGAGGACGTGGAACATATTCTGCGACAAACCGGCATGAGCCGCTTTGTTCAGAAACTGCCGGCAGGGCTGGATACTCTTATTGGAGATGGCGGGCAGGAACTTTCCACCGGAGAAAAACAGCTCCTCGCCTTTGCAAGGGTGCTTTGCCGGGAACCGGATATTCTGATCCTTGATGAAGCCACAGCAGCCATTGACACCGAATCGGAAAATATCCTGGAGCAGACCATTGAGGACAGCTTTAAAAACAGGACATCGCTGATTATCGCCCACAGGCTTTCCACCATTCGCCGGGCTGACCATATCCTGGTAATGGCTGATGGGGAAATTATCGAACAGGGCAGTCATAGTGAGCTCTTTGCTGCCGGAGGGCATTATGCCCGGTTGATAGAGATGGATCTGAAGAGCAGCCAAGCGGAACTCGCACACCATGTATAGCATACAATGAATAAAGACAATATAACACCACCAAAGCAGCAAAAAATAAAGCCATTTCCACCATGGCCATGGTGGGTCAGCCTTGTACTGGGCAGCATTATCTATATTGTCTGCAAATATGTGCTGCCAACCTTTGACAATAGCCCGGAACCACTCCGCACCTTTTCCAGGATAGGTAGTCAAATAGCCCCCGTCCTTACCATTCCGTTTCTTCTGTTGGCAGCCAGGCAACTCTATGATAACATACCGCCCAACGAGGAAAGTAATCCAGACGAACAATAAACGTATATAAATAAAAGCTACTCATGCCCCATCTCCAAACGATCACAATCCCCCCATACAGATCTGCTATAGAAAAGACTCGGGCCTGAGTAAACAAGCCCCTAACCTAGTGAAACATCTATGCTGGATGAAATAGATAAAAAAATACTTTCAATCCTCCAGGATAATGGCAGGATCGCCAATTCACGATTGGCGCAGCAGATAGGCCTCTCTCCCCCGGCGGCCCTGGAACGGGTCCGCCGTCTCGAATCCTGTGGGATAATCGAAAAATATGTGGCACTTCTTAACCGGGAAAAAGCGGGTTACAACATCGCAACCATTGTTATGGTCTGCCTTAGCCACCACCAGATAAAATCGCTCCACAGCGTTAAACAGCGGCTTATCGAAATACCGGAAGTACTAGAATGCCATCAACTAACCGGAGAGGTTGATTTCCTGCTCAAAGTTGCAGTCCGGGATATGGACAGCTATACAGATTTTGTAAATCATAAACTCTCCGGGATACCCGGTATTCAAAATGTAAAAACCTCCTTCATCCTGGAGACCTTAAAAAACAACACGCAGCTACAGCTTGTTGAGAACAGCCATAAGTAATTACCCCATAGATGTCATGAAAGAAAGAGAAGAACTAAAGACCGAAATTGACAAGATAATAAAATTAACCGAAAAAGTACTGGAAACAGAAACGACGCAATCCCACTCCAGCAGCACGGTTAACGAAACCAAATTTCACGAATGCAGAATAGCCGCACTCTCCTGGTTAAGCAGAATCTTTGGCTCAGACCACATCTTCTACGAACATTTTAAAACAGAAGTAACACACGCCACCGCCTCACGAACCAGAAGAGGTTTGGGAATCCTGCAGGCTGCCCGCAAGGAACTGGATACAGACTGGCTGGAGACAACCCGAACCATGGCGACAAAGGCCCTTTTTGCCGATATGCTCAAACTTGCCAAAGCCCAGGTAGATCTGGGGCAAAATCATGCAGCCATTATTCTGATCGGCTCGCTGCTGGAAGAGATGCTGAAAAAATTAGCCTTTAAATCGGGAATAAAGCTCTACAATGAAATTCAGGGTAAGGCTGTTGCCAAGCGAGGTTTACAGCTAAGCGGGGAAGTGTACAAAAAGAGACTCTATGAAAGAAAGGATAACAAACAGATCCTTGCTATCATGGAAATATATTTAAAAGTATGTGAAAACCCGGCAGAGCCTGTGAAAGAGACCCAGGTCAGGCAAGCCATCTCCTGGATGCAGAGTTTTATAGCTTTCACCAGCACTACATCCACAATTCGCCTGCCGTTTAATTAATAGGCAGGCGATGAGAAAATGCGATAACTAAAACAGCATCCTCTCCAGATGGTTCAAGAACACCAGGTAAAATAACATCATTAAAAACCAGTTGGCTCTTATGAAAAATGAGAGGGTGATGTATCGTTCTTCATTATAAATTAGCCACTGGCCCTGGTGTTCTCCTTCACTCCAATTAACCAATCGTTCTCTATGATGAACAAATTATTTCAGCAAGCGTTAGGTATCGAATCTTCCTGGAATATCAAAGAAATTCAATTTCAAAAGAGCCACTAACCCGGGTTTATCATGGGTAAAGTTTTTCGCAGGCCAAGGCACAAGGCGTTTCGTTGTAGTAAACGACGGAACGCCTTGTAACGAAGGGCTCAAGGAAAAATCGCCCACCCCAGTGGGAGTTAGTGGGAGTTTTTTTGTTTCTCCTTGTGAAAAACAGACTGTTTTTTAAGGAATTTTTCTGCAAAGAAAAATCATGCAGTTGTCTAAAACAAAAAAATCATCTCCAAAACAAAAATTTCCTCCATCCAGAACGTAATAAGTAATAGAGAGCGGCGCAGTACAGAGAAGCTGCCAGATTACGTACCTTACCAACAGGAGGATTATTATGCGAAATATCAAATGGTTT
>PDWJ01002017.1_pt1 | contig 24396 bp, 17 predicted proteins | sample 1430881 | NCBI WGS metagenome assembly PDWJ01 (sample SAMN01162460, study PRJNA174530) | Oral metagenome, whole genome shotgun sequencing project. | biome: Marine environment; feature: Marine mammal; material: Swab sample of the gingival sulcus; isolation source: swab sample of gingival sulcus...
TTTACGAAATACTATGAAACTGTCAATTTATAAAATAACGTTAGTATTACTTTTTTTATCTACGCAATGGGTTTATGCTCAGACGATTGAGATTACCGGAGTGGTGAAAGATACCAAAGGGGAAACCTTGCCGAGTGCATCGGTAATTGTAGTAGAAAGAAATACAGGGACGAGTACCGATATAGACGGTAAGTACAGCATCAAAGCCGAGATAGGACAAACTTTGGAAGTGAGTTTTATCGGGATGAAAACGCGTCATTTGAAAATTACTTCAGAGGTAATGAATGTCGTTTTGCGTGAAGACTTACAAATGATTGATGAAGTCGTAGTAACAGGCTATCAGAAAATAAAAAGCCGTGTGTTTACAGGGGCAGCAACTTCCGTGAAGATGAAAGACGTAAAAGTAGAGGGTGTCGCAGATATTTCCCGAATGTTGGAGGGGCGTATGCCGGGATTGGCAGTGCAAAATGTTACGGGAACTTTCGGTTCTGCACCTCGTATCAATATTCGTGGAGGGGCTTCTATTATGGGCAATGTGCAGCCGCTTTGGGTGATTGATGGTGCTGTATATGAGGATATTGTAACCCTGACGCTTGACCAGTTGGTGTCTGGTGATGCCGTTACGCTGATTAGTTCTGCAATAGCAGGGCTGAATGCTTCAGACATTGAGGATATTCAGATTTTGAAAGATGCTTCAGCAACTTCGGTCTACGGAGCGAGGGCTTTGAATGGCGTTATCGTTATTACCACGAAATCGGCAAAGAGAAACAGTCCTATTCGTATCAATTATGCTTACGAATTGAGTTTCAGACAGCGTCCCAATTATGCGAATTATGACCTCTTAAATTCGCAAGAAACAATGGCGATTTATCAAGAAATGAATAACAAAGGTTATTTTAACTTGAAAAATACACTCTACGGACGCCGAAGTGGTATTTATTATCAATGGTACAAGGGCATTAGTACGATAAATCCTGAAACGGGCAATTATTATTATCCTAATACGCCGGAGGCAAAAACAGCTTTTTTCAGAGAGCGAGAGTATGCCAATACAGATTGGTTTAAGGAGCTTTTTACGCTCAATCCTACGCAGGGGCACACGGTTACGCTTTCGGGTGGGGGCAAGAATACGGCAACTTACGCATCGCTGGGGATTTATGACGACAAGGGCTGGACGATTGCTGATAAAGTGAGGCGTATTACGGCAAATTTGAAGAGTACTTTTTATATAAATGATAAGTTAAAGACGACTTTTTCCGTGCAAGGAAATATGAGAAATCAAGAAGCCCCGGGAACATTTGCAAAGCGAAAAAATACGGCTCTTGGTTCGTTTGAGCGTGACTTTGATATCAACCCGTTTTCGTATGCTTTGGGTACGCCAAGAACGTTGCGTCCGAGAGATAAAAACGGAAATTTGGAGTATTATAGAAACAATTGGGCACCATTAAATATTTTGAACGAATATGATAATAATTATATGAAAATCAATGTGTTGGATTTTAAAGTTCAGGCTAATGCTTCCTATAAAATTACGCAGGATTTGGAGGCAAATGCTTTGTTTTCAGCCCGTAGAGCCCAGACAAGCACTTCACATTATATTACGGAACAATCTAACGTGATTGGAGCGTTTCGTGCCAATGAAACGCCTTTCGTGGCAAACGAGAATATTTATTTGTGGAAAGATAAGGACAATCCATTGTTGCAACCTCAAATTGCACTCACGCACGGTGGTATTTTTAACAAAACGGAAACCTCTTTGGAAAGTTACCTTGGGCGTGTTGCGTTGGAGTATAACAAGAGCATAGGTGAGCACGATATTAAGGCTTTCGGATTTGCCGAGTTGCGTTATGCTGACCGTACCGTAACCCCCTTTCAAGGTTATGGAATTCAGTACGATAGGGGTAATCAAGTATTTACCAATCCTTTGGTGTTCAAGAAGTTGCTGAACGAAGGAAAGAATTATTTTTCCTTATTAGAGCGTTACGATAGAGGAGAAACATTTTCATTTAGTGGAACTTATGGCTACAAAGGAAAATATATTTTTAATACCGTTTTAAGTGTAGAAGGTTCAAATTCTGCCGGAAAAGGCACACGTTCGCGTTGGTTGCCTACTTGGAATGTCGGTGGAAAATGGAACATTGACCGAGAGGACTTTTTCAACGATGATGCTTTTTCAAAATTAGCTCTAAGAGCGAGTTACGGACTTACCGCCAAAATGAACGAACAAGCCATTAATTCTAACGCCGTTTTCCAAAATGAAATCATCAACCGACACAATTTTGAAGACCGTGAAAATGCCTTGCGTATTTTGCATTTGGAAAATCGTGACTTGACGTGGGAAAAGATGTACGAATTGAACATTGGTGCGGATATCGGTTTGTTTAATAATCGCATCAGTGCGACCCTTGATGTATATCAGCGAAATTCATTTGATTTGATTGATTTGGTGCGAACTTCCGGAGTGGGAGGGCAGTATTACAAATATGCGAATTTTGGTGATATGCGGACACGAGGCATTGAGCTGGCTTTGAATACCAAGAACATTGTGACCGGAGATTTTTCGTGGACGACCAATTTCTCGTTTAGTTATATGAATCAGAAGATTACGCGTTTGCTGAACACGCCAAATACGTTTGATATGGTTGCAGGAACGGGACACGGAAACATTGAGAATTTCCCGAAAGGTGCATTGTTCTCGTTTAACTATCAAGGGGTGAATAAATTGGGATTGCCGACTTTTGATTTTGGTTTGTACCCAACCAATAATCTGCCGTACGCTAACATTGCGGGCGCTGACTTTTTGGATACACAATATTCAAAGTCGTATTTGATTTATCACGGCTCAGTCATCCCGAATCTCACAGGTGGTTTGGCAAATATTTTCCGCTACAAAAATTGGGAATTTTCGTTCTTTATGACGGCTCAGGGAGGAAATAAAATTCGTTTAAACCCGACTTTTGACCCGACCTTTGCGGATTTAAATGTCTTTTCTACAGAATATTACGACCGTTGGCTCAATCCTTACGATGAGTTGAAAACTGAAGTTCCTGCTTTGCCTTCACAAGATTTAATTCGCTTGATTGGCAAGGAAAATATTGAAAAAGCCTACAACACGTACAATTATTCGCAAAATCGAGTGGTGGACGGCGGTTTTGTGCGTATGAAAAACATTGCGTTGAGTTATATGCTGCCTAGTGAATTGACGAAAAAATGGGGCTTGCAAAGTGTGCGAATGCGTATGCAGGCGATCAATCCGTTTTTGATTTATTCAGACAAACGCTTGAATGGGCAAGACCCCGAATATTACAAATCAGGCGGAGTATCATTGCCTACTCCAAAGCAATATACGTTTTCATTAAGTGTAGGTTTTTAGGAAAATGGTTAGACTTAAATAGATGATTATGAGTAAGAAATATACATACAAAATTATTGCAGCGATGGCTGTTTTGCTATCTATTTTTAGCTGTCAGGACTATTTGGAGCAAGACCCCGATTCTTCACTAAATGTGGCAATTGACTCGGAGGATAAAATTGCTGAATTGCTAACTGGAGCGTATCCACAGGCGAGCTATTTTTCATTTTTGGAGGCTCGTACGGACAATGTTGCTAAGCGTGAGAATGGTATTCATTCCAGCCTCAACGAGGCAATGTATCTTTGGATATATTATGACCAAGAGGATTTGGATACGCCGCTGAATTATTGGAATGCGTGTTATGCCGGTATCGCACAGGCAAATAAGGCGTTGGAATTGTTGGCAGAGTACCCGAAGACGGAGCGGGTAAAGGCTCTCTACGGCGAGGCTTTTTTGCTGAGAGCGTATTTGCATTTTATGTTGGTCAATATTTGGGCGGCGCCGTACAGAGGGGAAGAGTCTAAAAATGATTTGGGAATACCTTACGTTACCAAGCCCGAAAAAAATGATTTGGTTACCTACGAAAGAGGTACGGTTTACGAGGTTTATGAAAAGATAGAAAAGGATTTGAAATTGGGAATTACATTAGTAGATGATAAGTTTTATGACAAACCCAAATTTCATTTTAATAAAAAATCAGCCTATGCTTTTGCCTCTCGTTTTTACCTTTTTAAGGGCGAGTGGCAGTTGGTAATTGATTATGCAAATTATGTGCTAACAAGTTCAAAATCAGTATTAAGAGATTGGGTAGCTTACCACGAGGAATTTAAATTTAATACCAAAGACTTGTGGAGAAAATATACGGACAAAGAAGAGGCGTGTAATTTATTGTTGGCTGCTACGGAGTCTCGTATTGCTCGTGAATTGCCCGTAGAAAAATACGGACTTACTCGCGATATGCAACTTAAAATTTTCGGACAATCGTCATTTTATCCTTTCAGCAAATGTTCTCGCCCTATTGTAAAAGGGCTGTATTTGTCAAAGTTTGACGAATTGTCACTTTGGGGTGATAAAGGTTCAAAACCACGTGATTTGTACGTAACGAATGTGCTATTTTCTACTGATGAAGTGGCTCTCAACCGTATGGAAGCGTACACGATGTTGGGGAATTATGACCAAACAATGCTTGAAATTCGGAATTATTTGAAGGCTAAGTTTGACAGAAAATTGACCTCAAGCGATGAGACCAAATTTATCACGACTGATGACAGCCAATATTTGAACTTTTCGCCATTCTACGGTTTGACGATAAAGCAGTTAGCATTAGTAAAAACGATAGCCGGTTTTAGACAACAAGAATTTTTGCATGAGGGGCTACGCTGGTTTGATATTCGCAGATTTTACACTCCTGTGAAAAGAACTGCTTTGCCATTGCGAAAAGATGACCCTCGAAAGTTGTTACAATTGCCAATAGAGGCAATAAATAGAGGCTTGAAGCCAAATCCAAGATAAAAATCCTAAAAAAGTAGCATTATGATAAAATATATAAATACGATGATGATACCTAAGCGAATAACCGTGTACGCGTTGCTATGTTTGGGCTTGGTGGTGTCTTGTGCAAGTGAGGACGATTTGTCCGGCGAGAGCGTAATCGGTTTGGGAAAAACGGAGCAAGAAAAAACTGCCCTTGATGTTTGGATTGAGGAGCAAATAACACTTCCCTACGGTATTGAGGTGGTATATTATTGGGACAAGAATAGTACGGAAGCGGGGACTTACACGTATCCTCCAAATATTGAGAAAGTACAGCCCGTTTTAGAAGCCGTAAAATATTTATTGTTAGAACTTTATGCGGATAAATCCATTGGGGGGAAAGACTTTTGGAAAGGAAAAAATCCGTTGAAAATCTATCTATACGGAGGTAAGAATGTAGACGAAAATGGTAAGGAATTGTTAGGAAACGATGCCTCTGTGGGGCGGGAGTTTTTTATTTACAACGTCAATGAATTTGATGTGAAAAATAAAGAAAAAGTTTATTGGCTGATGCGAAGTGTGTACCATCAGTTTGCGAAGTTGTTGGCTGAAATTTATTCTTACGACCGCTACAAATTTGCACAAATTAGTGGGAATACCTACATTTCATCGACTAGTGATATGTTTTCGTTTAACAAAACTGCCAATCGCTACGGATTTTTTACGCCGTATTCGATGTTGTCGCCGGAAAATGATTTTGCTGAGATTGTTAGTTTTTACCTTACAAATCCGCAGCAAGCATTTAAAAAAGCAAAGGAAGAGGCTTTGACATTGCCTCCTGGAACCGAAGAGGAATTGGAAAAAGAAAAGGCAAAAGAAAAGGCGGAACTTGCACACCGTCGTTTGGTGGAGAAACAACAATTTGTAGAAGAGTATTTTCGCAAAGAGGTGGGAATTAGCATAAAAAGATTGCAACTGTTGAGTTTGCAAAGAATAAATATATTTTTGAATAAATAGTGATGAATTTACAACAAAATAAGACTCTTATTTTCGCAATGAAAAGCTTAGTGTACGCAGTACTGGCGTTGCTGTTTTTTGCGTGTAGTGACGAGGAGCATATTTTTACGCAATCGCCTGCGGAGCGAATCAAAACACACATCAAAGCCTTAGAAGATGAATTGACGCAAGCGCCATTTGGTTGGAAGATGGTGTACTTTTCTCGCACAGATTCATTACTGTTTACTACGCCTAAAAAAGTAGTAAAAACGATAGAGGCGAGTATAGAACGCAGAGTTGAAAATGAAGGGTTTGGCGGACATTATTTTGTGTTGAAATTTCAAAAGGGCGGAAAAGTGTCTATGCAAGCCGATTATGATGAGCAATCTATTGAAAATAGCCGTGAGAGCAATTATAGAATAGAGCAAAACTCCAATGTGCAGTTGAGTTTTACAACGCATAATTATTTGCACAAACTTGTTAACGATAAATTTAGAGGAGTATCAGACTTTCTTTATGTGGGGAAGGATTCCGTGCAAAATTTGGTCTTCAAAACGAACCAATATATAGAGTCGGCTCGGGAATATATTGTGTTGGAAAAGTTGAAAAAAGCGGAAGATACGCTTAGTTATATTACAAAGGCGTATGAAAATCGCAAATTCTTTGAGAATATGAAAAATCCGCAACTGTCAATTCATAGGGGAAGTCGTGAATATTTTCACAGTGATGTGTATCTCAAAAATAATGTACACAATACGAACGACCGATTTTTACAAGCCATTGAGGCAAATCGCTACTATGTTTTTGAGTATGATGTGAATCCGTCTGAAATCTTGGCGAAGAGGAAAAAGAGTCAGTTTATAGGTTCCGGATATGTCGGCACAGAAAAAGGGCTTTCTTTTCACGCAGGACTGCGGTACGATAAGACGATTATCTTCTACGATTTTGTACGAAAAGGCGACCGTTTTGTTTCTAAGTTGTATGACAAAAACGGTGTGGATACAGGCTGCGTTGCTGAAATTTGGGATGAGGAAGTAAAGGAATAGTATATTGAAAAATGAGCGAGATGAAAAATAAATTATTATTGGGGTTAAGTATTTTATTACTAGGGTGTAATTCCATTCCCGAAGACCCGCAACCGGAAGATTATGAGAAGCTATTTCCTTTTCCAGGCATTGAAAAGCCGGAGATTTCGTATGAGGATATGGAGCATCAGTCGTGTGATATAAACAACTATATCTACCCTGGAGTTGAGACCCAAACTACTGCAAGAAAATACACCGTAACCTTGACGTGTAAGTACACCATAGGGCGTAATAAAGAGGCTATTCCGCATTTTGCGGTGAAATATGTTGGGTTAGATAAAAAGTTAAAAGTAATAGGGAGTAATTCTCAAATGTCAGAACTTACTGAAGTCTTGAAAGATGGGGAAGAAAAAACGTTCACATTTGAGTTGTCTTCGGGATACCCTATGTATTTGAGTGTGAGTGGAAAAGGCGATACAGATTCGCACATTGAGGCAACCGTAAAGGCAACTTCAACTGACGGTGTTGTTATCGTTCCGGAACTGACCTACACGTTTACGCAGAGTAAGCGAGGAGTGGAGCAGATAATTCCTTATTGTGAATATATTGTTTTGCCATAATAAAAAAGAATACAGATGAAAACGACCAAAATATTATTTGTACTATTGTTGCTAACAAGCCTGTTTTCTTGTGAAGATTCAGGTGTTGGGGAAACGGTTGAAACGGCGAATATATTGTTGCCAATGGAGGATATTCCTTATAAATTTAAGCGAAATGAGGTAAGTAGCGTTGATTATTATGAAGTGGATTTACTTACTACCGCCTTGGATGAATTGCAACGTTTTATGAGGAGTGGGGACTTGGTTAGGGAGACAAATTACGATAAGTTTATAAAGGATTACAAAGAGGGGAAATATTACATAAAGCCGGAGGAGCAGGTCGCAAGTTCGGCGTTTGCAGAAACTCAAAAAGTAAGAGCTGACGTTATGCAACTTATTGAGCGCAGTCGTAAAATCCAAAAGCAGCAAGAAGCCGCTGAGGGTGTTTTCGGTTATGTGGGCGGCAAAGTTGGTTTTAACGAGAAAATTTATGTTGATGACAAAGGGGTAGCATTTGCTGAGGTGTTTCACAATATACTGGTAGGGGCTATTTATTTGGATAAAATACTGTATCAGCATCTTGATAATCAGTTGTTTGAGAATTCTGATTTGCAGAAACAACACGAGGATTTGGAACTTTTAAAAGGGAAAAACTACACTGAACTAGAACATCATTGGGATTTGGCGTATGGGTATTTCACGAAGATACAGTGGATTGCTCAAGCAAATGGCTTATCTTCTTTGAAAGGAGTGGAACGCAAAATCCTTGACGCTTTTGTTTTAGGACGCATTGAATTGGGGAACTACCGTTATATTGAGATGAAAGAGCAGTTGGAAATTATTCGCAGAGAACTTTCGAGGGCTTTTGCAATCCAAACGGTTGAAAAACTCGCAGGAAACATCACTGAAGTGAACTACAAGGAAGATCCTAAACAGGCTTTTAAGTACTTTTCACAGGCTTATGCTATGATGTATTCTCTGCAATTTACCCGAAAAGCTGACGGAAGTCACTTTTTTAGCTATGATGAGGTAAAGGCTTTACAGCAAAACTTGCTACAAGAAAAAGGACTGTGGGATACGCAGCGAATATTGGCAGGGGAGGAGACACAAGGCTCGTTGAAGAGTATTGCCAAAGAAATAAAAGAAAGATATGAATTGTAATAAAATGCTAAAAATGAAGAAATATTTAGTATTGTGTGGAGTTGCGATATTGTGCCTATTGGAGATGACTGCCAATGCACAGACAACGCTGCCTGTGCCTGAAAATAGTAGGGCTGAGGCATATCAGCGAGAGATTGTTTTGAAGTGGAAATCTTCCCCAATTGAGGGAATACAATGGGAAGTGGTGGTAGACGACCAAACTCCTTTAGTTGCGAAGCAAAATAAATACATCGTAACGGGATTAACCCCTGACACGGAGTACGTTATAAAAGTAAGGGCTGTAAAAGGCGGTGAATATTCGGACTTTGTAACTGTAAATGAGACTAAAACCAAGCCTTTGTCAAGAGGTGTAGAAGATGTTCGGCGAATTCCTTATTTGTGGACACTTGCTACCCGTTCTAATAGGTGGGGTACGATTTCCAAATCAGAAAATATAGGACTTTTTTACAACGACCTTGCTGTGAAAGATGCTAAAATTACTTATAAAATTGATGGGGAGAGTGTAGTCCCACAAGGTAATTATCTTATCATGGAAAAAGCGGGAAAGCAACAATTGACGATTACCATTGAGGAAACAAAAGACCGTGTTTGGACACTGATGTATAATCTAAAAGTAATAGAATAATAGACTGATTTTGAGATGATTAAATATTATTTGAACTTTCAAATTGGTCATAATTTTTAAACAGATGAAAATATTAATAAAAAATATACTACTGTTTGCCTGTTTTGTAGTGTTGCACATTTTCCTTTCTTGTGAGAAAGACAAACAAATTTATACCGAGTCTATAAGGATAGGAAAAGGGGCAGAATCTCTTACGGAAGTGAGTATAAACCGACAAACCACCCGAAATATTGTCCTTTCGGGAGGCAATAACAAATATGTTGTCAATGTAGCCGATTCTAAAATTGCAACAGCCAAAATGGTGCAAGATACCTTGAAATTGAAAGGTTTGTTCGAGGGGGAAACCTATGCGACCATACTGTCCTTGGATATGAAAGCGGTATTGCAAATAAAGGTGCGTCCCAATGAGTTAAAATTTACCCGAGACGAGTTAAAAATGCGTCCGAAAGAGATTAACAGAACTATAAGTCTTGGAGGTGGAAATATTGTAAAAATAGAGGAGAACGACCCTGATAACATCATTGAATACCGATGGGCAAATAACGGAGTTTTAGAAATAACTGCGGAATATGAGGGGGAAGCCTCTCTTATTGCTCGGTCTGAGGGAATAGAACCGAAAGAATTGAAAATAACGGTAGAGTCAGAAGACGAAAACGATTATTTGCAAGAGGTCGGGTTTTACAATACGACCAGTAGAACGCTTGGACGAAATATAAATCCTAAAATCATTGTAATGCGCAAAGAAATGGGAACGCTGCTGAAATCAAACAATGATTTGAGTGTTTTTGCATCGGACAATACTTACTGTTGGATATCACCGGTAAACAATCCTAAAGTTGGTGAAATGGTAGAACTGAATATTGAGGCGAATTTTACGAAAGAGGGATTTAAGAGTGGTCAGCAAAAATTAAAAATAGTAGAAGTTCGAGAGGCAAAAAAACAGGTTGTTTTGAGAGGTAAGACATTTAAATTTGTATTACCCTATAATTAGGTTTTTTATTTAGACTAAATCTGCTACTTTTGCAGTCTTATTTTTATTCAAACCATTTAAATTCATATTATGAAGAATACAAAGTTATTTTATTTATTTCTAGTTTTTGCATCTATTTTTACGATAGCTTGCGATGATGATGAAGTTACTAACGAACTTACCTTAAGTCATAAGGAAGTGGCTCTAATGCCGTCAAAGAGTGCAACGGTTAAAGTGAAAACCGGAAATGGAGGGTATGTTGTAAAATCTTCGGATACCGGTATTGCAGAGGCAGTTTTTAATAAGACTGTGGGTGAACTTAAAATTACAGCAGTAAAGGCTGGTACCACAACTGTTAATGTTACCGATAACAAAGGTAAAAAAGCAATGGTGAAAGTAGTGGTGAAGGCACTATTAACTCTTGAAAAAGAAGCTGTTGATGTTGTTGAAGGGCGTGAAACTACAGTTGCTATTAAATCGGGTTCCGGTAAGTATGAAGTTACTACTTCAGATAAAGCAATTGCTACAGCAGTTGTGGAGGGAACAAATATTAAAGTTACAGGTGTTGCAAAAGGTGAAGTTGTTGTGACTGTAACTGATACAGACACTAAGGTAGAGAAAAAATTAGCGGTAGTTGTAAAAGCTTCTTTAAATGTTGAGAAGACGAATGTTACAGTGTTAGAAGGTAATACTGTAACCGTTAAAGTTCTCGAAGGAACAGGAAATTATACTGTTGTTTCTTCTGATAAGAATGTTGTGACTGCTACCCTAAAAGACTCTACTATTGAAATTACAGGTGTTGCAAAAGGTGAAGGTGTTGTAACTGTAACTGATAATGATACGAAAAGTGCTCAGGATATTAAAGTTGAAGTTAAACCTGTATTAAATGTTGATGGGACAACTGTTTCTTTGTTTGAAGGTGAAGAAAAAACGATAACCGTTAAAGAAGGAACAGGAAATTATACCGTTACTTCTTCAAAAGAAGCTGTTGCTACCGTTAAGGTAGAAGGTAAGAATATCAAAATTACAGGTGTTGCGAAAGGAGAAGCTGTTGTGACTGTAACTGACAAGGACACCAAAGAGAAAAAAGAGATAAAGGTTGTTGTAAAAGGTCGTTTAGCATTAGCAAAAACAGAAATCGCTATCAACCAAGGTGAAACAGAGCGTGTAGATATCTTTAATGTGGTAGATGATCAGTATGACATTGAAGTAGTACCCGCTGATGTTCTTAAAGTGGAGAAAGGTAGTGGAATGGTTGCTCCTGACGGATTAAAGATTACTCCATTAAAATATAACAAAGAAGCAGTAAAAGTTACTGTAAAGAGTGGCGGACAAGAAGCTGTTTTAGTGGTAACCGTAAATCCTATTGATGCAATTAAAGTTGCGAAGAAAGACGTTGCTTTAAAATTAGGAGCTAAGGAAGAAGTTCGTATTATTAAAGGGAATGGCGGATATAACGTAGAAGTTGATAATGGTGATGTTGTAGCAGCTGAAATAAAATTAAAGCAAGAGCCAAACCAAACACCTGAGTATGTTGTTGCATTAGAAGCGAAGGCTGTTGGTACTGCTAACGTAAAAGTGACTGATGTTGCGGGTAAAGAGGCAACTATTAAAGTTACTGTAAAAGGAGGTTTAAAATTAGGAAAGACCGAATTATTGATTAATATGGGCGAAACGGAACGTGTAGATGTCTTTAATGTTGTCAATAATACTTATGAGGTCACAGTAGAACCGAAAGGAGTACTCACTGTTGAGAAAGCTGGAGGAGTGGATGCGCCTGATGGATTGAAAATTTCTCCTCTGAAATATAGTGCAACTCCTGTAAAAGTCACGGTAAATAGTGGAGAGCAAAAGGCTGTTCTCACTGTTACAGTAAACAAAGAAGATGAAATTCGCTTAAAGAAAAACGAAGTAGAGTTGAAAGTTGGGGATAAAGAACAGATTAGAATTATCAAAGGTAATGGAGACTACACTTTTGAGGTAGATAACGATAATGTAGCTGCTACTTTAAAGACTGTTGGTGATGATTTGTTTGTTGAATTAGAGGGCAAAAAAGCCGGAATATCAGTCGTTACCATGAAGGATGCTGCTGATGTAAAAGCAGCTATCAATGTCACCGTTAAGGAAAAAACAGTATATGCAGATGTTGATATTGATGATAATGGAGTGGTAAGGAAGAAGGATGGAGTAACCTACAGAGGTGATATTGTGTTGCCTGATGAAGCAAAAGAAATACCACCTAATGATGATGAGAGAACTCCTTTCCAAGAAAATAAAGAGATTACAAGTATTGATTTTGGCGGAGTAACTAAAATTGGGAAGTTGTCTATTAAGGGATGTGATGAACTTACAAAAATTTATTTAAGAAAAGTAACTGAACTCGGTTTTGGAGCAATTGCAAATTGCCCTAAATTAGAAGAGGTATATTGTTATGTGGAAGATCCCAATAGTGTAACGCTTGGAGTTTTGGCATTCAATGGTGATAAATCAAAGAAAACGCTATATGTACCGGCTGCAAGTTTAGATGCTTATAAAGCTTCTAATTTTAAAAATTTCTTTGGTAATATTGAACCAATGAAGTAAGTACATTTTTTATAATTTTTAAGGGGATTTATGACCATAATTGGGGGAGTAAATCCCTTTTTCTTTATAAAAATTCTGGGGATATGTAAGAAAAATTGTAGTTACTTCTAAACATTTTATATCTTTGTTAAAGCAGAATAAAAAACCTATGAAAAAATGCGAAATAAGATTAACGACCCGATAGCCCGATTGATGGGCTTACGCTACAAATCACACCCTTGGCACGGAGTAGATATTGGTGAAAAAGCTCCGAATATTTGTACGGCCTTTGTGGAGATGGTTCCAACTGATACTGTCAAATATGAAATAGACAAAGTTTCGGGATATTTGAAAATTGACCGTCCACAAAAATATTCAAATGTAATTCCTGCGATGTACGGTTTCCTACCACAAACCTTTTGTGGAAAAGGTGTTGGGAGGTTTTCTGAGGAAAAAACAGGACGTGAGAACATAGAAGGAGACGGAGACCCTTTGGATATTTGTATCCTTACGGAAAAAACGATTGCCCATGGTGATTTACTTGCTCAAGTTCGTCCGATAGGAGGTTTCCGAATGTTAGACGGTAATGAAGCTGATGACAAAATTGTGGCAGTTTTGCTTGGGGATGCAACTTATGGTGATTATGAAGACGTGTCGGACTGTCCTGATATTATCGTTGATAGGTTGAAACACTATTTTTTAACCTACAAGGATATGCCGGGCTTGGATGCTGATGCGGAAATTACGCATATTTATGGTGCAGAAGAAGCTGTAGAAGTTATCAGGCTTGCGATAGATGATTATAAAAGGCGCTTTGAAAACTTAGATGCGATTTTGAGTAAAGTTTAAAAAATACAGATGAATTACCTTGCCCACTTGTATTTGTCCGGTAAAAATCCGGATATTATTTTGGGAAATTTCCTCGGAGATTCACTGAAAGGGCGGGAATATTTGCGTTATAACAAAAGGGTGCAGAAAGGCGTTTTTCTGCACCGTTTTATAGATTCTTTTACTGACGACCACTCCTTGGTGAGGGAAGGCATAAAGCGTTTGCGTCCTGAATATCGTAAGTACGCAGGTGTCGTTGTTGATATTTTTTATGACCATTTTTTAGCAATAAATTGGGCGGCTTATCATTTCATTTCGCTTGATGATTTTGCAGAAGAAATGCACGAGGTGCTTTCTAGTTATTATTTCGATATGCCTCCCAAAGCGAGAGTGCTTGTCCCTTTCTTAATTCAAAGTAAACGATTAGTTACTTACAAAGAATTTGACGGAATTGAGAAGACTTTACAGATAATGAGTATTCACACTTCTTTACCGGACAAAACGGATTTTGCAATGGAGATTTTGGATAAATATTATGATGACTTCAACAGTGATTTTAACACTTTCTTCCAAGAAATCATCTCCGAAATAAAGAAACAGTACAAGATTAAATTACCCTATCCTCCCGCCTAGTATCCAATTTTACAAGTATAAAGAGTAAAATCGTGAAAGCCAATAATGAGGAACCTCCGTAACTGAAAAATGGCAAAGGGATACCAATTACGGGTAACAAACCAATTGCCATTCCAATATTTATCATGAAGTGAAAAAAGAAAATTCCGATAATTCCGTAGGCATAAACCCTACTAAACGTTGCTGTTTGGCGTTCTGCTAGAGTAATCAGTCGCATCATAAATAGGAAAAACAATACAATAATAAAAGTTGTTCCTAAAAAACCATAAGTTTCCCCGATAGTGGTGAAAATAAAATCTGTTTCTTGTGCAGGAACGTAGGCTAATTTTGTGTGTGTGCCTTGCAAAAAACCAGCCCCCGAAAAACCTCCTAATGCAGTTGCAATCTTTGCTTGCATTACGTTGTAGCTTTCTTCACTTTCACCAATTACCTGTAAAATTCTATCTCTTTGGTGCGGTCGTAATAGCACATCAAATAAGAAGCGAACAGAAAACGAAAAGGCTATGGCACTTATTGTTGCGGTGTAATTTATTGCTTTCTGGATTGCTTTGTGTGTAATATTTCGCTCTTTGGCATTGAAAAGGATTAGAAAAAGTATAAATGCGTAAAGTAAACAGCTGTATAAAAGGGCGTTTTCATTTACTGGTTGTGTAAAATAGTGTAGATAAACATATAAGACTATGGGGAGAACCAGTGCAACTAAGAGACGTTTTTGTCTTTTGTTAAGTTGAGGGAACAGCTGCCATAATCCAAAGGCAATTATAATTGAAACAATGATTAAACTTCCCCATTTTAAGGTAACGATTGAAATAATAACTGCGGCAACTCCAATAAGAAAAAGAGCCGGAGAAAAGCCTTGTCTGTAAAGTGGAATAAAAAATGAGCAATACACTAAGGCAGAGCCGACATCATTTTGCAAAACGACAAGACCTAGGGGAAGGGCAACAATGCCGAGTGCGATGAGAATATCACGAAATTTATAGAGGGGGATGTTAATCTCATCAAGGAATTTTGCCAGGGCAAGGCAAGTTGCAATTTTTGCAAATTCGGCGGGCTGTATCTTGAAACTACCAAATTGAAACCATGCCTTAGCTCCGTTAATTTCTTGTCCGAAGAGCAATACTGCAACGAGCACCAAAAGTAACATGCAGTAATAATGATAAGCAAAATCAAAAAAGAATCGCTTGTTAAGTAGGAGGATAATTCCTGCAACCACTGCAGAAACTCCAATCCACAGTTGCTGATTTTGATGCCGAAAACCGATATTTGTGTAGTGAAAATCGGCAATGTAAATGGCCAACCAACCACAGCCAACCAGAAGGGCATAATAAATTAAAGTTAGAATATCAACCTTTGTTTTATTCAATACTGTCATTTTTTTCGGGGATTTCAGGTTCAGGAATTAAACTTGCTTCCATCATTCGTTTTTCTAAAAACTTCTTGGAAGGAGAAATACTATCATTTAGGTATTTTTCTACTAATAATCCGGCAATTGGTGCTGCATACCGACCACCCCAAACACCATTTTCTACGTACACAAGTACAGCAATTTTGGGCTCTTCTATCGGAGCAAATGCCACGAAAACAGAGTGGTCATCTCCTGTGGGATTTTGTACAGTTCCTGTTTTTCCGGCAACGCGAACGTTAGGCACTCTTGCCAGAGTCCCTGTTCCGGAATTTACGACTTGCTCCATTCCTGTTATGATGATATCAAAATTCTTCTTGTCGATTCCTGTTTCGTGTTTTTTCAGAAACTCAGCTCTTGCAGCCTTGTCTCCAATGGATTTTACCACGTGGGGAAGATAGTAATAGCCTCTGTTTGCAATAGTAGTTACCATATTTGCCATTTGCAGAGGCGTTATCATCAATTCGCCTTGCCCTATGGAAACCGATACGATATTTAATGCTACCCAGTTTTTGCGTTTTAACTTTCTATTATAATACTCCACAGTTGGTAGATTACCTTGAACCTGTGTTGGGAAGTCACTGCCTAATTTGTTTCCTAATCCAAAAGAACTGACGTAAGTGTGCCACTGTTTGAATGCTTCTTGCACAGAATTGTATTTCGGATTATGCAATAAATCTACAAAAACATTGGCATAGAAAGGGTTACAAGAATTTTGTATGGAACTGTAAATTTCAACAGGGGAGTAGTGGTGATGACAATGCATAAAGAAACTACCTATACGTGCACCTCCGTTACAATACTTTCTGTAATAGGGTGTTATGAGACCTTCTTGTAAGCCTACGGCGGCATTCACTAATTTAAAAATGGAGCCGGGAGGATATTGTGCTAAAATAGTTCGGTCAAAAAGTGGTTTATTTGCTTTATCGGCATTTAGTTTTTGGTAATACTTTCCCCCATTTCTTCCGTAAAGGCTGTCAAGGTTAAAAGTTGGTGAGGAGAGTTTGACTAAGAGCTCGCCTGTGGAAGGTTCAATCGCAATCACTGCACCACGTTTGTTTTGCATTAGTTGCATCGCATATTCTTGCAAATCAATGTCAATAGACAAATGCAAACTACTTCCCGGAGCGGTAGGAACGTCTTTTTTCCCATTTTCATAACGACCGACTATTCTTTGTTTATTATCTTGAAGAAAATAAGCAGCCCCTTTTTCGCCACGCAGTTCTTTTTCGTACACTTTTTCAATTCCTGCCTTTCCGATGTAGTCACCCATTCGGTAATAATTATCGGCTCTCAGTTCTCTGTCATTTACTTCTTTTACATAGCCCATTGTGTGGGAAAGAGAGGGATAGTTGTAGGAGCGTCCCTCTGTTCTTTTTATGGAAAATCCCGTGAATTTATAAAGATGTTCCTTGATACGAGCGTGCTGCATAGGCGTTAAATTATTGAAAATTGTAACATCTTTAAAATAGGCTCCGTTCCTATGATATGCCTTTTGCAGACGTTGAGCCAAGTCATCTTTGGGAATTTCCAAAAGATTTGCAAGTAGGAGGGTATCCAAACCTTTCTTATGAGCAATACGTGGAACTACAGCTAATGCAAAGTTACTCGTATTATTTACGAGAAGCTTACCTTTTCGATCATATACCAAACCGCGCGGCGCAATTTTTACCTCTTCGTGATTCGAAATACTAATGCCTTTACGCTTATATTCTGTATTTATAAGTTGAAGATAAGCAAGTTGCCCGATGTAAAGCAAAGTGACAATTGTGATGCTAACTCGGATATATATTTGACGCCTATAGAAACTATCCATTATCTATCTGCTTGTTTGGGGTAAAAATACTTTGGAGAAATAGGATAGTAAATGTAGCAATAAGTGTACAAATAAGAACTTTAAGCAATTGCGTAGGAATTTGTTGCAGGGAAAAATTCCATAAAAATTCTACGAGAAGATGATATAGGAAGAAGAATATAAACAAAGCAATTCCATAGCGCATCCCCCCCATAGATGTAACAGAAAAACTGACGTTTTCGCTCAATGTTTGTCTTGAAAGTAAACTGGTTAACATTGGTTGTAGAAATATGACCAATAGGAGCGAGGAGGTGTGTACGCCCCAAGAATTAGTGAAAGAGTCAACAAGTAAACCAACAAAAAAAGAAAGAATAAGTAAAGCCGGACGCGATAGAGAGTTGATATGCAATAAGAGAAAAATATAAATATAGGGAGTATATACCAACGTAGGTCTGAAATAGAAAATCAGAAAAACCTGCAGCAAAAGAATGCCCCCCCACCATAATATATTCTGAAAAAAGTTATTCATCGTTTTGCAAACTATCTATTTGTGCTTTATCCTTATTTTCAATAACATATACATTTTGCAAGACTTCAAAATTTGTTGCTAATTTTACTTTTAGTTCGTGTGATTTCCCCAAATCTTCCTTTTTTACGGAAACTACTGTTCCAATCAATTCGTGACTTGGATAAAGCGTTGAGTTATTATTGGTAAAAATAGAATCATTCTCTTTCACATTTAAGTGTAAAGGTACCCCTTTCACATTTGTGTAGCGATAATCTTTACCGTCCCAAGAAACACTTGCTCCCAAAGAATGTTCATTTACGGCAACCAAACAACTGAAATCCTTATTTATCATTGGGATTACAGAGGCGTACTCTTCGCTAACTGCATAAACAATTCCAACAAGACCTTGTGAGGATACAACTGCCATTTCGGGAGTTACTCCGTTTTTCTTTCCTCTATTGATAACTAAATAATTGCTACTTGAACCAATGGAGCCATAGGCAACTTTTGCAGGAATGTAGTTGTATCTTCCTAACATCGTTTCATTTGTGTCTAAGGAAAGTGTTGAAATGTTTTTTAATTGCCTAGTTAGTTGGGCATTTTCCTCAACGAGTTCTCGGTTTTCTTGATACAAACTGAAATAATCATCAAAAAGGCTGAATGTTTCCAAAAAGTTACTCCGCAATGCAGTTGTCATTTGAAAAAAAAACGAATTCTGGTAAGGGTTGAGAGATAAAAGCAACCCAATTGCAATCAGTTCCAAAAATAGAAAAATAACAAAAGTCTTGAATTGCCTCCAAACTGTCAACAGTACACTCATAAAAAATTCTTTACTACCAATACATGCTACTATCTAAATAGTACAGCTCTGAACTTTTTGTTGTTCTTCAATGCAATACCCGTTCCCCTTGCGACTGCTTTTAGTGGATCTTCCGCAACATGGAAAGGTATCCCAATCTTTTTGGTCAAACGCTTATCTAATCCTCTAAGTAATGCACCACCTCCGGCAAGATAAATTCCATTTTTTACCACATCAGCGTACAACTCAGGAGGTGTTTGCTCCAGTGCATCAAGTATGGCAAATTCTATTTTATTGATAGACTTTTCAATGGCGTGTGCTACCTCCTGATAAGCAACAGGAACACTCACAGGCAGCGCTGTAATTTGGTTAGGACCTGCTACGTGATATTCTGTTGGTGGCTCTTCCAATTCGGAGGTTGCAGCACCTACACTTATTTTGATTTGTTCAGCCGTACGTTCACCAATTTTCAGGTTATGCTGATGGCGCATATACTCTTGGATATCTTGGGTAAATTCATCTCCTGCCGTACGAATTGATTTGTTGGTTACAATTCCTCCTAGGGCAGTCACAGCAATTTCAGTGGTTCCACCGCCTATATCCACAATCATATTTCCTTCCGGTGCTGATACGTCAATTCCCATACCAATTGCTGCTGCAACCGGTTCGTAAACCATATATACATCACGTCCTTGTGCATTTTGAGCGGAGTCACGAACCGCACGCATTTCTACTTCTGTTGCGCCCGAAGGTACACAAACCACCATCTTTAATGAACGGGGAAAAATGCTGGAACTACGAGTGATTTTCTTCAAAAATCCCGTAATCATCTTTTCCGCAGCATTGTAGTCTGCAATCACTCCGTCTCTTAGTGGTCTTATCGTAAGAAGGTCATCGTGAGTACGCCCAAGCATCATTTGTGCTTCTTTTCCTAAAGCAACAAGTTTTTTCGTTGAACGACTAACCGTCACGATGGAAGGCTCGTCAATAACAATCTTGTTATTGAGAATAATTATGGTGTTTGCCGTCCCTAAATCAATGGCAACTTCTTCTGTTAAAAAATTAAACATATGCTATTCTTCTTTCAAATGGTTTTCTAAAATACAATATTTTTTCTTTGTTCTCTGTTTTTTCTTTCTTAATGCTTAAAATGTCGTTGATGGGTAAAGACCATTGCAACTCCCAGTTCATTCGCCTTATCAATAGAGGCTTGGTCTTTGATAGAGCCTCCGGGCTGTATGATGGCTGAGACTCCTGCTTTGCCCGAAAGTTCTACACAATCTGAAAAAGGGAAGAAGGCATCAGAAGCCATTACGCTGTTTTGGGCTTTTTCTCCGGCCTGTTTTACAGCAATTTCTAAGGCTCCAATACGACTTACTTGTCCCGATCCAATACCGATAGATTGCGTATCTTTGGCTAAAACAATGCCATTAGATTTGGTATGTTTTACCATTTTCCAAGCAAATATGAGGTCTCTCATTTCCTTTTCAGTTGGTTGTTTTTTTGTCACAACTTTTAATTCATTCGCAGTGTAAAGTTCCAAGTCGGAATCTTGTAATAAAAGCCCACCAAGGACGGTTTTTGCTACGAATGAATTTTTTGCAGTAGCAGTAATATTTTCAAGTTGTAAAATCCGAATGTTTTTCTTTGAGGTCAAGATTTTTAATGCCTCAGGTGTGTAACTTGGAGCAATAATAACTTCGAGGAAAATTTTGTTCATTTGCTCGGCAGTTGTCTCGTCAATGACGTCATTGACTAATACAATTCCGCCAAAAATTGAAACGGGGTCAGCCTCATAAGCTTTTTGGTAAGCCTCTGCGATTGTTGTGGCAGAGCCCACTCCGCAAGCCGTTCCGTGTTTTACAGCAACCACAGTTGGTTCGCTAAATTCTTTTAGCGTTTCTAAGCCTCCATTTGTGTCGCTTATGTTGTTGTAGGAAAGCTCCTTCCCATGTAGTTGTGTGGCGTTGGTCAAAAGTCCGTTACTTTCCAGTGTTTGCTTGTAAAAGGCAGCCGATTGGTGCGGATTCTCGCCGTATCGTAAGTCCTGAACTTTATCGTAAGAAAGCGTCAACTGTTCTGGATTTTTGATTTCCAAAATCTTGTTGAAATAGGATGCAATCATTGCATCGTAATGCGCCGTATGGTTGAATACTTTGCACGCTAACCTTTTATTTGTTTCAACACTTACCTTTCCGTTATTTTCTAGCTCTTCTAAAATTGTTGGATAATCAGATGGATTGGTTACCACAGTAACGTCCTCGTAATTTTTAGCTGCTGCACGTAGCATCGTAGGTCCTCCAATATCAATATTCTCAATGATTGTTTCGTGGTCAGCATTGGAATTGAGCGTTTCTTTGAAGGGGTAGAGGTTGCAAACAACAAGGTTTATATCTCCAATGCCTAATTCCTTTGCTTTTTTTTGATGCGTAGGATTGCTTCGTCTGTATAAAATTCCGCCTTCAATTTTTGGGTGTAAGGTTTTTATGCGCCCCTCAAAACATTCGGGAAAACCCGTATAGTCAGAAACTTCAATTGCTCCGATACTGTTTTCTTTCAGTAATTTGCACGTGCCTCCTGATGAAATTACTTCATAGCCTAAGCCCACCAATTCTTTGGCAAAATTGATTATCCCTGTTTTATCACTTACGCTGAGAAGTGCTTTCATACCTTAAATTTGCTTTTTGGTGAAGGTAAAACGTTGTAAACTACGTTTTTTTATCCGCGCAAAGGTAATAAATGCTTTCTGGAATTGAAAATTATTAGACCATAAAATATTCGAAAAAAAGTTTTCCGATATAAAGATAGCAAAATAGTCCGATAATATCATTGAGTGTGGTGATGAAAGGACCTGTTGCAAGGGCGGGGTCTATTTTTGCTTTATCAAGTAAAAGCGGGATTAACGTACCAAATATAGAGGCAAAAACCATTACTGTAAGAAGTGCTGTTGAAGCTGCAAAGGTAAGTGCCTGTGAATTTCCATTAAAATAATTAAAGCCAAAGAGTAATAAAGAACAGACTGTTCCCATTATTATGGCTCCCGAAAGTTCTCGAAGTAATCGAGAAGATATTTTTTTTACACCAAGCGAATTGTTGGCAAGACCTTGTACAATGATAGCCGAGGACTGCACGCCCACATTTCCTCCCATTGCTGCGATGAGAGGGAGGAAAAATGCCATTGTTGGGTTGATTGCTAATTCTTCCTCATAGGTTCCGATGACTACTGCACCCAAAATACCTCCAATCAAACCAATGATAAGCCAAGGCAGACGTGCACGCACTTGTCGCGTCAGGTTGTCGGAGAATTCCACTTCTTCGGCAAGTCCGGACATCATTTGGTAGTCTTTATCCGCCTCCTCACGTGCGATGTCAATAACGTCATCAACAGTAATTCGACCCACTAAGCGTCCTAAATTATCAACAACGGGCAGCGCAATCAAATCGTATTTACTCATCAAATTGGCAACTTCATTGTCGGGCATACTTGCCTTTACGGAAATTACATCTTTCTCATAAATATTTTCAATGCTTTTTGAAGTGCGATTCAAGATTATATCTTTCAAAGAAAGCACCCCTTTAAGAACGCCTGCGTTATTTACTACGTAAACGTAGTGAATTTCGTCCACATTTTCGGCTTGTCTAGTGAGTTCCTGTAAACATTGTAGCACGGTAAAGTTATCTTTGACGATAACGATTTCTTTCGCCATAAGTCCCCCCGCAGTATCTTCATCGTATTTGAGGAGGTCAACGATTGCGGTGAGAAATTCACGGTCGGTAATTTTTGTAAGTACGGCTTCACGTTGCTCGTTAGACATTTGCCTGAGAACATCGGCAGCATCGTCGGAATCCATTTTACTGATAAATTTGTCGGCAATGCTTTGCGGTGGCAAGACTTCGATAAAACGCAGCAAATCATCATCTTCCAATTCCGTTAAGACATCAGCGGCAATATCGTCATCAAGCAATAGAAAAACGTACTTTGCCTCATCAATATTGAGGTCGTCAAAGACTTCGGCAATATCGGCAGGGTGTAAATCTTGCACAAGTTCAACTACCGCTGCTTTGTCTTCATTTGAAATAGCAGTTTGCTCGGGGCGCTTTTTTAAAGTCGCTGCGTCCACATTTTTTATGCCTTCAACTGATTTTAATGAATTGCTGAGCATTTTTCTACGTTGATTGAAGGCTGTTTTTACGATTGTTTTGAACAATTTTTTGTTGCAATCAATCACGCTTTCGTAATTTTCCTTGCGGGTGAGGCGTATGACTCCCGAAGCAACTTTCGGGGGTGGATTGAAAACATTCGGAGGCACTTTGAAAAGTAACTCAATGTTGTAATAGGCTTGCAGTAATACGCTCAAAATTCCGTATTGCTTACAATTGGGTTGGGAGGCAAGTCGTTGAGCCACTTCATATTGTATCATACAAACCACCTGCGGGACGTTTTCTACAACGTCAAGAATTTTGAAAAAAATCTGCGAAGAAATATTGTAGGGGAAATTTCCAATGATGTGAAAACTCTCCTGTGAAATTTGCCTCAAATCCATTTCTAAAAAATCATCCTCAATCAATTTTTTCCCTAAACTCGGATAGGTTGCTTGCAGATATTCCACAGATTCGGTGTCTATTTCCACCAAATAATAGGGTGTCTTTTTTTCTTTGAGCCATTTCGTAAGCACACCGGTTCCGGGACCAATTTCTAAAATAGCATCAGCCGTTTCGTAATCAAGCGCATTTACAATTTTTTGTGCAATATTTTCATCAGTCAAAAAGTGCTGACCCAATTTTTTCTTTGGCTTTACCATTACGTTTTTAGATTTCGAAATCTGCACTCTCTTCCGCTACCTTTTCTCTTTTTTCTCCTTCCGGTAGATTTTCTGTACTGTCTGTTGGGCAATCTAGATTGAGGCTATAGCCTTGCGGTGCGGTAAAGTATTTTTTAGGGAAATTAAGTGTTTTGTCGTTATAAACTTTTTTGATAAAGTGGGCAAATACGGGTAAAGCCATATTGGCACCTTGTCCGTAGGCAGTTTGTTGAAAATGCACGGAGCGGTCTTCTCCTCCAACCCAAGTTCCCGTTACCAAGTAAGGACTGATGCTCATAAACCAACCGTCAGAATTGTCGTTGGTTGTTCCTGTTTTTCCTCCCCAAGGAGCATCAATTTTATAGCGATAGCGCAGGCGAACTCCGGTCCCATTATCCACAACGTTTTTAAGCAAACGCGTCATTGTATAGGCTGTGTTCTCAGACATTACTTCACGAGTTGTTGTGGTAAATTCCGCAATCGGGTCACCATTTTTATCTTCGATACTAGTAACAAAAATAGGTTCGGTATAAACACCTTTGTTGGCAAAGGTGCCATAAGCACCTACCATTTCTTTGACCGTAATATCAGGAATTCCCAAACATAATGCAGGAACGGCATCCATAGGGCTTACAATTCCCATACTTCGAGCCTGTTTTACAATAGATTCCGGACTGAACTGCTTTAAAAGCCACGCTGTGATATTGTTCACTGAATTTGTCAATCCCCATTTCAGTGTTACCATTTCACCCGTTTTTTTATCGCCGGAATTTTTCGGTGTCCAAGTTTTTCCATCAGGCAAAATGAAAGTTTGCGGAACGTTCATTGTTTCTGTACAAGGACTCATTCCTTCCTGAATGGC
>PDWJ01001840.1_pt1 | contig 24393 bp, 27 predicted proteins | sample 1430881 | NCBI WGS metagenome assembly PDWJ01 (sample SAMN01162460, study PRJNA174530) | Oral metagenome, whole genome shotgun sequencing project. | biome: Marine environment; feature: Marine mammal; material: Swab sample of the gingival sulcus; isolation source: swab sample of gingival sulcus...
ACGACAACGCCTCTTAAATCCAGGGTTTGCAGTGTCGCAAAATCTGGTGATAGCGCCTGAACCTGGGCCTGGCTTTCAACAATCACAATATAATCAAAAGCCGCCAGTGTTTTAATGGGGGTAATGCCCAGGGCTTCCTTTAATCGTACCGGAGTATCAACCGGTTCAAGGTGGCTGGCAGGAAAACTCATGCTGTAGCCTGAGTCTGAACGGCCAACCTTCAGGGTGCCACTTTTGGTATTGAGCAACAGGGATTCGTTGGTGTAGCCAAGGTGCTTAAAGATAACATGGGCAGCGGCTAATGTGGCATGGCCACAAAGGTCAACTTCACTTTCGGGTGTAAACCAGCGCAGTGCAAAGCCGTTGCCTTCGGTCACAAAAAATGCCGTTTCGGATAAGTTGTTTTCCGCTGCTATTTGTTGCAGCAGTGTATCAGAAATCCATTCATTCAGTGGGCAGACGGCGGCAGGGTTGCCTTCAAATGTGCGATTTGCAAAGGCATCTATCTGATATATTTTTAAGTTCATTGCTTAAAATTGACAAACCAACTCACAACATATTAATCTTACTAAGATCTTACCAGTAAAGTATGAACGATGGAAACTATATGATGGAAACAACAAGATGATGGAAACAACAAGACTATCCAGCAAAGGACAGGTAATCATTCCCAAAAATATCAGGGATTCCCGTTGTTGGGGCACAGGCTTGGAGCTTGAAGTTATTGAAACTGATAATGGTATTTTATTAAAACCCAAAGCTCCTTTTGCAGCGTCGAGTTTAGATGAGGTTGCGGGCTGTCTGGCTTACGAAGGAGAAGCTAAAACCCCTGATGATATCGAGCTTGCCATAAAAACAGCAACTAAAGAGAAATGGCGTGGTAGCAATTGATACTAATATCATTATTCGGTTATTAACCTGCGATGATAAAAAACAGTACAGCACCAGCCTGAAGCTGTTTCGAGAAGAACAAATATATATACCTGATACGGTAATACTTGAAACCGAGTGGGTTCTTCGTTTTGCTTATGAATTCAAGCCTGAAGAAGTTTGTGAAGCTTTAAGAAAGTTATTTGGTTTGCCTAATGTGTACCTGGCTAATGAGCGTTTAGTTGCCCAGGCAATAGATTGGCATGAAAAGGGATTGGATTTTGCCGATTCCTTCCATCTTGCGTTGTGCCAGGGCATTCCCACGCTCAAAACCTTTGATGAAAAGTTTATCAAGCAATCAAAAAAGCTTTCCCACTGTATAGTCGAAAAGCCCTAACAATCACAATGAAACCATTTACCTGAATCCAGGCAACGGGCAGACAGTCGGTTTCCCCAAACGCAGCCGTGGTCGAGGGCGAAAACATGTTTTTGGTGGGTTTCGCCGCCCAATGCTGCCCAATGGCCAAAATAAATATCGTAATTTATATGTTTTCTTTTCGGGGTTTTATACCAGGGGTAAAGGTTGCCAGGTTTAAGATCCAACGTACCTTTGTAGCTAAGATCCAGGCCGTGGCGTTTGTCGCAAAGGCGCATACGGGTAAAGAAATTGGTAATGGTGCGCCAGCGCGTCGGGCCGCTGAGTGTTTCGCTCCAGTGGGTGGGGTGGCTGCCGTACATCTCTTTAAAAAAAGTGATGCGTTGTTGTGGATGGCGTAATACAGATTCCACTTCGCGAGCATAGCCCTGAGCCTGCTCCAGTGTCCAGCAGGGGGCAATGCCGGCATGCACCAGTGCGGCTTTGTGCTGGTGATCAACATGCAGCAGCGGATTATGAATCAGCCATTCCAGCAGTTTATCCCGGTCGGGGGCATTCAGAATTTCATCCAGGGTATCTTTGCGTTTGGGGCGTCGGTCAGGGTCAAAGGCGGTCGCCAGTAAGTGCAGATCATGGTTGCCTTGAACGGCAATGATATTGTCCTGGTTGGCAACACAATAGCGCAGAGTTTCCAGAGACTGCGGCCCACGGTTAACCAGATCACCGGCTAACCATAGCTGATCTTTATCTTTCTTGAATTTTATTTGCTTCAATAAGCATTGAAAGGGCTCAAAGCACCCCTGAATGTCGCCGATTGCGTAAATCATTATTATTTTTAAGTGTCTGGTTTAGTTAAGTGCGTTGGGTGAAGCTAAAGTGAACACCGGAATTTTTGTGTGAAACATTTCACCGTTGGCACCTACCATTTCGTAGCTGCCATGCATGCTGCCGACGGGCGTTTCAAGTACTGCTCCACTGGTATATTCAAAATTTTCACCGGGTTTAATGGTGGGCTGCTTGCCAATGACGCCTTCACCGCGAACTTCCTGCACTTGTTTGTTACCGTCGGTAATAATCCAGTGACGGCTTATTAACTGGGCAGGCTGGTTGCCCTCGTTGGAAATGGTGACATGGTAAGCAAATACAAAGCGTTGCTGGTTTTTGTCCGACTGATCCGGGATATATTCTGTTTTCACATCCACCAGGATGTTTTGCTGCTCTTGGGTGCTCATAAAATTCATACTAAAGGTATTTTCTGTTTGTCGCTACTTGTCATCGGCCGGGTTGTTAATCAGTTCTTCTGTTAAGGCTACAAAACTTTGTAATGAAACCTTTTCGGCGCGGTCGCCGGGGTTAATACCCACCGCTTCCATCTGTTCAACGGTAACGCTGTTTTTCAGCGCGTTACGCAGAGTTTTGCGGCGCATACTGAAGGCTTCTGTAACCAGTTTTTGTAATAGCGCTGGTTGGCGGGTAATGAACGGTTTTTCTTTGTGTGGGGTCAGGCGCACAATGGCTGAATCCACTTTAGGCGGCGGGTTGAACGATTCCGGCGGCACTTCAAACAGCGGGTTTACCTGGCAGTGATACTGCACCATCAGCCCAAGGCGTCCATAGGCTTTGTCGCCAACACCGGCAGCCAGCCGATCCACCACCTCTTTTTGCAGCATAAAGTGCATATCCTGAATGTTATCGGCCTGTTCAAGCAGGTGAAAAATCAGCGGGGTGGAAATGTTATAGGGCAGATTGCCAACCACTCGCAGTTGTTTGTCAGTGCCTGCGACCAGTTGGCTGAAGTCGAAACTCAGGGCATCGGCCTGGTGAATCGTCAGTTTTTTGGTGTGTTCAAACTTTGCGATCAGAAAGGGAATCAGGTTGCGATCCAGTTCCACCACATGCAGGGCATTCAGCTGTTCGATCAGCTCGCCGGTGATAGCGCCAAGGCCAGGCCCGATTTCCACCAGCAGATCATCCGGTTCAGGGGAAATGGCGTGTATGATATTGGCAATTACATGGGGGTCATCAAGAAAGTTCTGCCCAAAGCGTTTACGCGCCTTATGCCCTTCAACGATACCTGATTTGCCGGAGTGTTTCTTCGCCATAAAAATTACAGTGCCTGTTTGTTGCGTGCCATTTCAAGGGCTGTGTCTATTGCGGTTTCCAGGCTGCCCGGATCTGCCTGGCCGCTGCCTGCCAGATCCAGTGCCGTGCCGTGATCCACGCTGGTGCGGATAAACGGCAGCCCCAGGGTAATGTTAACCGCATTGCCAAACCCCATATGTTTCAGCACCGGCAGTCCTTGATCGTGGTACATGGCAATCACCGCATCTGCCTGTTGCAGGTATTTTGGGGTGAACAGGGTGTCGGCGGGTAGTGGCCCTGCCAACTGCATACCTTCTGCTCTCAGGCTGTCCAGACAGGGTTCTATGATGTCGATTTCCTCGCGCCCCATATGGCCGCCTTCACCGGCGTGGGGGTTCAGCCCGCACACCAGAATATTCGGATTGGCAATACCAAAATGGTGTTTTAAATCATGGTGGGTGATACGAATAATACGTGTCAGCTTTTCCGGGGTAATGGCAGCCGGTACCTGGCTAAGGGGCAGGTGCGTGGTTACTAAAGCCACTCTCAGGCCGGTGGTGGCCAGCATCATCACGACTTCATCCACACCGGATTTTTCCGCCAGCATTTCGGTATGCCCGGAAAAAGGAATGCCGGCATCGTTGATAATGGACTTTTGTACCGGGCCAGTCACCATGCCATGAAATTCGCCGCTTAAACAGCCCTGAATGGCGGTGTTAAGCATTGCCAATACATAGCCTGCGTTGGCACTGTTAAGGACGCCGGGTTGTGCCGGTGTTACCAGTTCTATTGGGAGCACCGTTAAGGTACCGGCAGGGGAGTCTGGATACGCGTTATGTTGTTGCCACGGGCGCAGGGTCAGCGGCAGCCCCAGGCGTTTGGCGCTGGCTGTCAGTAGTTGCGGGTCGGCGATGGCCACCAGATCGAACGGCATCGCCTGTTGCGCTATCATGGCGGCCAGATCCGGGCCTATACCGGCGGGCTCACCGGGTGTGAAAGCCAGCTGAATACTCATCATTGCTGCTCGTTTTGCTTCAGTTTGAGTTCAACATAAGCGTTTTGGCGAATCTCCCGCAGCCAGGAGCCCAGTTCATCATCAAATTTGCGGCGTCTTAGCATGTCGCGCGCCCGGTTGCGGCGTATTTCGGCGCTCATATCCTGGGTGCGACGCCCCGTTACCTGCAAAATATGCCAGCCATACTGAGTGCGGAAAGCGTCGCTCACCGTGCCCGGCTCTGCTGCATTCATTTGCGCTTCAAACTCTTTTACCATGGTGCCAGGGTTAACCCAGCCCAGCTTGCCGCCTTCCAGTGCACTGCCTGGATCGTCGGAATAGGTTTTTGCCATGGCATCAAAGCTGTCTTTACCCTCAATAATACGGGTGCGAATGTCTTCAATCAGTTGTTGCGAGGCTTCCAGGCTTCTGATTTCGTTGGGCTTGATCAGTATATGCTGTACTTCGGTTTGGGGTATGACATGCTCGGTGCCGCCGCGCAAATCAGTCACTTTAATAATGTGGTAGCCGCTGGGGCTGCGAATCGGTTTTGCAATATCACCATTGCCCATGTCTAGTACCGTTTCTGCAAACAGGGTGGGAAGCTGTGCTGCTTTTCTCCAGCCTAAATCGCCACCTTGCAGTGCATTTTGTCCGGAAGAATGGTTAACCGCCATTTCCTGAAAGTCAGCCCCTTGTTTTAATTGTTGATAGATCTGGTAGGCTTTATTTTCGGCGGCATCTTTTTCTGCCGGGGTTGCGGTTTGTGGTATCGCAATCAGAATGTGGCCCAGGCGATAATCGGGGGCCAGATTGGTTTTCCCTAAATCTGAATTAAGGAAGTTGTCGATATCCTGATCCGACACCTGAATACGGTTGGATACGCGGCGCTGACGCAACTGGCTGATGGTCATTTCCCGTTTGATCTGCTCTCGGAGCTCTTTGTAAGAAACCCCTTCGTTGGCCAATGCCTGCTGGAACTGTTCGCTGTTCATTTTATTCTGGCGGGCAATATTCTTAATGGTCTCATTAATGGCGTTGTCGTTTATACGTATGCCGGAGCGGTTGGCTAATTGCAATTCAATACTTTCAACCACCATTCTTTCCAGAACCTGCTCCAGCAATACGTCGGTGGGGGGAACCGGGGTGTTACGGGCTTTCATTTTCTGGCGAATGGTGGCTGTACGGGTGATCAGTTCGCTTTCCATAATGATGTCGTCGTCAACAATGGCGACAATACGATCCAGTAATTGTGGTGCTGCGTGAACGCTGCTGGTAAAGCTGATAATGCTTAATAAAATTGCTGATATGAAAAAGTTGCGCATAAATTCCACGATTTAATAATTATTCGATTTTAGTTGTTCGCGATCTTTAAAGCCGCGAATGCTTTCATTCAGAATGCTGTCCAGTTCGGTGCCAACGCCTCCCAGGCCTTTGAGCTGAAATTGCAGGAATATTCCCCGTTGAGGTTCAACTTTCAGCGGGTCGTCGTTGTCTTCTCTCAGATAGCGACGGTTTACCAGGCGAACTCGCCAGCAGCAGCTGTCGTATTCTACACCGATCAGATTTTCGAATGAACGGTCATATTCCAGGTCGTATTCCCAGCGACCAACCAGGCTCCAGCGAGGTTTGACCGGCCAGACAAACGACAGGTCGCTTTGTTTGATCTTTTCTACGTTGGAAAAGTTCACGGCACCGCTATCAAGGTAGCGATAGCCCAGATTAAACAGGGCACCGTTATTGTTGCGGTAATGCAGGCTGGCAGAGGTTTTATCAATATTGTTAACCGTTTCGTTCCATTGTAAATCAGAACGCAGCCACCAGTGTTGATTAATATGCCATTGAGCCTGGCCAACCCAGGCCGATCTGCGGTGATCTTCAATGCTGTCGGTTGCGCCTAGTTGCACTTTTCTGTCTTGCAGATAAAAAATTTGCCCCATGCTGGCCCGGAACCGTTCCTGGCCGGTTTCATTATCCAGAAGCCGGGTGGTAAGCCCCAGAGAAATCTGATTGGCATCACCATAACGGTCTGCGCCAGTAAAGCGGTTTTCGCGAAACAGTTGATAATAGTCGAAATTGATCCGCCCGGTATCAAATGTTTGTCGGTGGTTTTGCTGTTTGAACGGGGTGTACAGGTAAAAAAACCGGGGCTCCAGAGTTTGTGTGTAGCTTTTGGAATTGCCAGTAGCGCCAAGTGTCAGCTGGCGTTCAAAAAACAGCCGGGTATCCAAAGACGCCGTATAAAGGGTCTGGTCTTCATGGAGGCTGTTGTTTGCGGTATCGCTGGTTAAATCGTAATCGCTGTGAATCAGGGTTAACCGGGGCGTAATCTGTACCCAGGGCTGGCGGTATTGGTATTCGATGCCGGGTGCCAGAGTGATTCGGTTGGCTTCAGTAATGCCGTTGTAATCATCTTCCGGGTGCTCAAAATGAACGGCTTCACTGTTCCAGATAAACCTGAAACCGGTGTCTTTGCCAATGCCCCAGTCACCGTTCAGGGTGAATTGCGGCACTTTCCGATAGGGCAGGTTGTCGTCGGTAATGAATTTATCAAGGGTCTGGTAGGCTTGCACCCGCAGGTTGATGTGCCAGTTGGCTGTGCTGTAGCCAATGCCTGCACTCTGGTTCAGGTGTGTTTGCGATTTGGCGTTAAGGCCGGTGGCAAGATCCTCAAAATAGTCATCGTCAGATACCCGCTGGTAGTCCACATTGGCACTCCAGCGTTTGGCGAAATAGCCGGAGTGTTGCCACAGGTTCAATTCCCTGGATTCATCGTTGAATGCATCGTCCGAAGGTAAGTAAGCAACGCCGAGCTCACCTTCACCATAGGCGGTTAAATAGCGGAACTCGCCTTCCAGCTGGGTGCCGCGTCTGGTCATATGGCGGGGGGTTAAGGTGGCATCAAAGTCAGGGGCCAGATTAATGTAATAGGGCTGAGTAATCTGGGTGCCGTTCTCGTTGTCGCTGCCAAAGGATGGAAACAAAAAACCCGTTTGGCGGCGGTCATCAATCGGGAACATCAGCCAGGGAAAATAAAACACCGGCACATCTTTTACCCGAATAACCGCATGTTTGGCGGTGCCCCAGCCACTGCCCTGATTAAGGCGAATAGTGTCGGCCTGGAACAGCCAGGCGTTGGAATCGGGAGCGCAGGTGGTATAGCTGCTTTTTTTAAAGATCAAAATATTCTGATCTTCGTTATAGATATGGGCGGCATTGCCACGAATACGGCTTTCGTGAACCACATATTCGGCATTTTCCAGCGACAGGCTTTTGCTGTTAAGGTTCACGTCAGCTTTTTCGCCCACCATTAACATACCTTCCTGGCGAATACGGACATGGCCGTTCAAACGGGTTTCGCGGGTATGTTGATTAATCTGGATAAGATCGCTTTCCAGCTGGCGGTTGCCTTGTTGAATAATCACATCGCCGGATAAGCTGATGGTGCCGTCGTTGTCGGTTTGGTAGTAGTCGGCGGTGGCCTCAATGGGGGCGTTTTTGGGATTTTGCTGTTTGCCCGGATCGCCGATTACCGGCGCTAAATAGGCACCTTCGCACACGCCATTTAATGCCGGGCGCTGCGCCGGGGGTATTTTTTCCAGCTCGCTGGCACTGAACCAGTCCAGCCGGCGGTAGGGAGCAGGGGCGTCTACGGTGCTGATATCCACCAGACTATTGCCTGGCTGACGGGTTGGCGGTTCGTTACCTGGTGCCTGATCTGCCCTGGTGCCGGTTGCAGCAAGCGTAAAGGGGATCAAGGCTAAAACAGTAGTCAGCAGTTTCATTGAGTGGCTTGGTTTTATGTTTTGTAGCTGTTTATTGATGAATAGTTTAGTGAGTCGAGCCCGTTGGTATACAATGATCGACCTAAATGGCAAAGGTTTCATTGCCGCCTGATCATACACCAACCCGATCAGGGAGTCAGGCGACAAATGGGCATCACTGATCGAGATAACAAAAAAATCTATGGATACACGATTAACCGGGTTAAACCAATGGGTGCGTCAGCAAATGCTGAGCGATCAGGTACAGGCAATGGCGGTCAGCTCTCTTGAGCCGGTATCCGGCGATGCCAGCTTTCGTCGCTATTTTCGCTGCAAGGTGGTGTTTGCCGATGCAGATTCTTTAAGCCTGATTGCAGTGGATGCCCCCCCGGATAAAGAAAACAACCCTTCTTTTGTCAGAATTGCAGAAAACTTCAAGCGCCACGGAGTTAATGTGCCTGATGTTTATGCGGCAGATTTCGCGCAAGGCTTTATGCTGTTATCGGATTTTGGCAATACCCTGTTACTGTCGCAATTAAATGAAAACAATGTTGGCCAATATTATGAACGGGCATTAAGTGATTTAGCGGTATTGCAGCAGTGTACTTTTGAACCAACGCTGCCGCTTTACGATGAGTCGTTGTTAATGGCGGAAATGCAGTTGTTTGCTGATTGGTTGTTGCAGCGACATTTACAGCTGCCGTTGTCGGCAGCGGAACATGCAGTGATGGCCAATGCGTTTGAGTATTTAAAGGATCAGGCATTGAGTCAGCCGCAGGTAACAGTGCACCGGGATTATCATGCACGCAACCTGATGTTGTTGCCCAATGGAGAACTGGGCAATATTGATTTTCAGGATGCTGTTCATGGGCCGATTACCTATGATCTGGTATCGTTAGTGCGCGATTGTTATGTGCGTTGGCCAGCCGAACAGGTAACAGCCTGGGCGCTGGGTTTTAAGGAAAAACTGTTGGTGTGCGGTTTTATGCGGCCGGTTTCAGATGAGCAATTCCTTCACTGGTTTAATGCCATGGGGGCGCAGCGACATTTAAAAGCGGCGGGGATTTTTGCCCGCTTGTATCATCGCGATGGCAAGCCGGGTTATTTGCCGGATATACCGCGCACCGTGAATTATATTTGTGAAGAAGTGGCCGGAATTACTGCCCTGAGTGACTTTTCTACCCTGCTGAGCGATAAAATTGTGCCTGCGCTTTGTGAAAAAGATGCTCAGGCAAAACCATTTTTTAAGGATGTGTTGTGAAGGTGGTTTTGTGAAAGCGATGCTGTTAGCCGCTGGCCGTGGGGAACGCATGGGCGAGTTGACTCTGAAAACCCCCAAACCCCTGCTGCCGGTTCATGGCAAACCATTGTTGTGGCACCATTTAAACAGGCTGAGCCATGCAGGTTTTAAAGAAGTCGTCATTAATACTTCTTATCTGGGAGAGCAGATTCAGAACTATGTGGGTGATGGTGCCCGTTGGAATTTACAGGTGAAATGCACCTGTGAGCCTGAACGCCTGGAAACAGCCGGAGGCATTTTAAATGCGTTGCCATTGTTGGGTAAGCAGCCTTTTCTGGTGATCAATGGTGATGTGTGGACAGACTACCCCATAGAACAGATACCCCGATCAATTCCTGGCCTGGCGCATTTAATCCTGGTTGATAACCCGCTACACCACCCTGAAGGTGATTTTGCCTTTTCCGGTAACGAGGGGGTTACAACTGGCAAGGTATTGCCTGAAGGAAAAAATAAACTCACTTTCAGTGGCCTGTCGGTATTGTCCCCGGATTTATTTAATACCTGCAAGCCCGGCCCGCAGCCATTGGCACCGTTGTTACGCTCTGCCATGAACAAAAGCCTGGTAACGGGGGAACATTATCAGGGTGTCTGGATTGATGTGGGCACCCCGGAAAGGTTGCAACAGGTGGCGCCTTTGGTGAAGGCTGGATCATGACAGGCAAACGAGTTAACGCAAGGAGTTTACAGTGCAATTAGTATGGTTGGGCCCGGCGGTTGGCGTGCTTGTCGGATATGGACTGGCAGGTGGCGGTGCGTTGGGTTTGCTGGGTGCGGTTGCTGGCGGTTTATTAGGGCGGCAGTTTGATATTATCGTGCAGCTCAGCAATGGCCTGTATCAAATGGGCCACCGCCAGTCGTCGAAGCGTGGCGGTGATATTCAGGCAGCATTTTTTGAATGTACGTTTTTATGTTTGGGGCGTATTGCCAAATGCGATGGCCCTATTAAGCCGGAAGAAATTCAGTGGACCGAAAGAGTCATGGATCGCATGGCGCTTTCCCCGCAGCAAAAGCAGAATGCCATTCGCTTGTTTGATCGGGGTAAAGATCTGAAAATTGATATCTCCAAAGAACTGCAAAACCTCCACGATAAATGTGGCCGCCGCATCACCCTGCTGCAAATGTTTATGGAAATCCTGGTGCAGGGTGCGTTGGCTGATGGCGATATGCACCAGCGTGAATGGGCGGTGCTAACTCATATTGCCGGCTCCATTCGCTTTCGCGTTAAACGCCTGGAAGCCATTGTTCGCAGTTCCCAGGCATTTCAGGAATTTAAAAGCCAGCATAGCGAAACCGGAACGGAGGATGACCCGCAAAAAGACCTGTTACGAGCCTATCAGGTATTGGCGATAGAGCCGACCGTAACCGATGAGGAGCTGAAAAAAGCCTACCGCCGTTTAATGAATCAGCATCACCCCGATAAACTGGTATCGAAAGGGTTGCCTGAATCCATGGTGGAAATGGCAAAAGAGAGAACCCAGGCGATCCGCGCAGCTTATGAAGAGATTAGAAATTACCGGGCTGAGATAGCAGATGCGGGCTGATTTTTTTGGTAGTAAGGCACTCGAGAGCGTTATGGGTAGGCAATGCTAATTAAAGCGTGTTATTGAAAATTAGAGAATTGCTTAAAGAAGGAGGCCGTGAAATGTCTTTTGTTAATGAATATATAGCTGACGAGGATGTCGAAAAGCATTCAATACGAGACATTTGGAATAACCATCATCCGTTTAGTAAAGTTGATAAAGACTCAAACTTTCGTTTTGCTTGGACCGTTGATAAAGAGATTGATTCATTCTTCATTCCAGTGAGAACTGGTAGAGAGGAGTTTTCTAATCAGATTGATTGTGTTTTTAAATTTGGTGGTGAGCTTTATTCCGTGAAGTTAGCGAAATCAGGGACAGTTGATTTTAAGAGTGAATCAGGTCAGGTTGTATGGGAATTGGTAATGTTGTCTGGTCCTGAAGGGGATAAGCCGGAAGTTTTGGCGGCACTTAAGCAAGCACTGGAAGTATATGGGCACGAAGGTATTTATCGTCAACTAAAAAATTGCAGCGTAAGTTGCAAATTCTAATGCGAGGGTATGTTAACTGCTGTTCGGCGACATTGAGGCTTAAAGCGTATGCCAGCTCTGGTACCAGGAGCTTGGTTGTTGAAAGCCATTGAAAAACGCAATGGCCGTATTATCGCATTTTTGGTAACTTAATTAGAGGCTCTCTAAAGAAGGAAGACGTGAAATGTCTTTTGTTAATGAATATATAGCTGACGAGGATGTCGAAAAGCATTCAATACGAGACATTTGGAATAACTATCATCCGTTTAATAAGGTTAATGAAGGCTCAAACTTTCGTTTTGCTTGGACCGTTGATAAAGAGATTGATTCATTCTTCATTCCAGTGAGAACTGGTAGAGAGGAGTTTTCTAATCGGATTGATTGTGTTTTTAAATTTGGTGGTGAGCTTTATTCCGTGAAGTTAGCGAAATCAGGGACAGTTAATTTTAAGAGTGATTCAGGTCATGTTGTATGGGAATTGGTAATGTTGGTTGGTCCTGAAGGGGATAAGTTGGAAGTTTTGTCGGCACTTAAGCAAGCACTAGAAGCATATGGGTACAGAGGTATTCATCGACAAGTAAAAAATTACAGCGTAAGTTGCAAATTCTAAGGAGTGGATATGTTAACTGCTGTTCGACGACATTAAGGTTTAAAGCGCATGTCAGCTTGCCAACTCTGTAACGGCCAAACCATAGATATTATGGTGATTATTGATCAACAAGACGCGAATCAATAACTCGCCTGCCCCAGCCTCTGATTTTCTTCACAATGGTGAATTCAAACCCCTGAAAGTGGCCATTGCTTCCTTTCGTAATGTACTGTTCGTAGTGGCGTCGTGATTCTCGCTTGGCGTTGCGTTTTCTGATCGCCGGGTTGCTCCTTGGTTGGAGTTGCGGGGCTATATCAAGCACCGGAATTTGCAATCCGGTAACATCGGCATCAGCGTTAAAGTCGTTGCCGGGAAGGGGTGTCGGGTCGATAACCACCAGCCCGGCAATTTTGCTGACAGGAAGCTTATGGGTTTGCTTGGCCATAATGGTGGCAAAGGTGCCGATGCTGATTACAATAATGGGCATCGGATCTTTACTTTCCAGAAAATCGAAGCCGCTGGTTACCCTTTGCTTAAAAATCTGTGGCACTTCTTCCGGTAAGGCCTCAACAGAAAGCTGCGTTAATGTTGGCGGTGCATCTGTTAGTTGGTCCGGTTGCAGATGTGGTCGAATATCCCATCTGTCGGGCAGGCTGATGGCCAGGGTAGACCAGCCCCCGGCGGGTAGCTGGGTGCGCAGTGCTCTGACCAGCCCCGGCCAATCGGGGTGTTGTTGATTATCGTGCAAAATCAGCGCGTAGCCTTGGGGTTGTTCGCCATATTCCTGAATATACAAACCCAGAAACTGTTCGTCACTGCCTTCGTTAAACCAATGAATCTGTGCTTTGCTGGCCTGATCGCGTTGCAGCTGGGAGGCCAGCTGATCGGCTTTTTGGCGATCAAGCGGCAGAGGCGGTTTGCGCGGCGGCAGCGGCGGCTGCGTTTGTGCGGGCGGTGCCTCGGGTGGCATTTGGGGTGGGGCATCTTGCGCGGATTCGGGCGGGGTGCTGCTGTCGGTATCCGTTGTGCTTTCTTCTGCCGCCAGATTTCCTGCCAGTGTTAACCCTAGAGCCGCCATGAAAAACGTCTTTTTCAGCATAATCTTAAGCAGTGATAAATTCTTTCGCTAAGTATAGCCGTCAAAATGGTAATGCCCCTTTAATATGCCTTTCGCCTGCCTTCTGGATTATACCCCGGCCATGTTGGAACGCCCGGAAGTTGTGTACAATGCGGCTGGCTAACTATTGAGAGCGAGGTTGTGAAATGTCTGATTACCTGATTGCCCCGTCTATTCTGGCGGCAGATTTTGCCCGCCTGGGCGAAGAAGTGGAAAATGTTCTGGAAGCGGGAGCGGATGTGGTTCACTTTGATGTGATGGATAATCACTATGTGCCCAACCTTACCATAGGCCCAATGGTGTGTAAGGCGCTGCGTGATTACGGCATCAAGGCCCCCATTGATGTGCACCTGATGGTGAAGCCGGTGGATCGCATTATCGGTGATTTTATCGAAGCCGGTGCCACCTACATTACCTTTCACCCAGAGGCCAGCGAACACGTTCACCGCAGCCTGCAAATGATTAAAGATGGCGGCTGTAAAGCGGGCCTGGTGCTTAACCCGGCAACCCCCCTGAGCCAGCTGGATTATGTGCTCGATACCCTGGATATGATTTTGCTGATGTCGGTAAACCCCGGCTTTGGCGGCCAGAAATTTATTCCTCATACCCTGCAAAAGCTTAAACAAACCCGTGAAATTATTGATCAAAGCGGCTTTGATATTCGCCTGGAAATTGATGGTGGTGTCACCACGAAAAATATTCGCGAAATTGCCGAAGCGGGCGCCGATACTTTCGTGGCAGGCTCGGCCATTTTTGGAGCCGATAGCTATGCCGATGCGATAAAAATTATGCGCGAAGAATTGGAGCATGTTGCTAAATGAGTACACTGTTAACCCGGTTGGTAGGTGGTTCCCCCGCGCTGGTGGCGTTTGATCTGGATGGTACTCTGGTAGATAGCGTTCCCGATATTGCGCTGGCCGTTGATCAAATGCGCACTGCCTTAAACAGGCCCGTGGCGGGGGTTGATGCTGTTCGTGATTGGGTGGGCAATGGTGCCGAAATGCTGGTGAAACGGGCGCTGGCCGATAGCAGCGATCCGCAGCGGGTGGCGCAGGTGAGCAAAGCACAGCTGGATGAAGCCTTTCCGTTGTTCAGATCGTTTTATGGTAAATGTAACGGCAAAGCCAGCCAGCTATACGATGGTGCAACCGCCTGTTTGCAGGGGCTTCACGATCTGGGAGTGCCTTTAGCCATAGTGACCAATAAGCCAAAGATGTTTACTGATCCGTTATTGAAAAGCCTGGGGATCGCCGCTTTTTTTCAGGAAGTCATTGGCGGTGAGTGTTTTCCCGAAAAGAAACCATCGCCCGTTGCGCTGAATTATCTGGCCGATAAATACCAGGCAAAGCCTGATACCTGTTTGATGGTGGGTGATTCCAAGTATGATGTTGGTGCAGCGCGTGCCGCTGGTTATAAGGCATTGGCGGTGACTTATGGCTATAACCACGGCGAACCGGTCAGCCAGATCAACCCTGACGCGGTGGTTGATAACCTGGCTGAACTGGTAGCCACTGCTGCATAATACAGTCACTATTTTTACCGCGTTCAGCAATACCCATTAAAAACCGCGATTTAGCATTAGGATAAAATCATGTCGCCCGAACAGTTTCAGACTCTAGCGGCCCAGGGCTACAACCGCATCCCGATGATGCGTGAAGTGCTGGCCGATCTTGATACGCCTTTAAGCACCTATTTAAAGCTTGCCGATGCCCCTTACAGTTATCTGTTTGAATCTGTGCAGGGGGGTGAAAAATGGGGGCGTTATTCAATTATCGGCTTGCCGAGCGAAACCGTTCTTAAGGTAACTGATAGAAAAGTAACTATTGAGAAAAACGGCAACATTATTGAAAGCCACGAAGTTGCAGATCCACTTGCGTTTGTTGAACAGTATCAGCAACAGTTCAAGGTGCCTGAATTACCTGATCTGCCCCGTTTTACCGGTGGTTTGGTAGGGTATTTTGGTTATGACATTGTGCGTTATATTGAACAGCGTCTGGATCGTGGGGTAAAAGCCGATCCCATTGGCACCCCCGATATTATGCTGATGCTATCTAACGATGTGGTGGTCTTCGATACCTTGCGCGGCACACTGTTTGTGGTAACACACGCAGATCCTGGCGAAGAAAATGCCTATGCCAAAGCGCAGGCGCGTATTACGCACTTGATCGAAAAGCTGCAACAGCCAGCCCGCTGCCCGGAGCCAGGGCAGCAGCGCACGATTGCTGAAAGTGATTTTATATCCGGGTTCGAGCAACCGGCTTTTGAAAAAGCCGTGGATGATATTAAAGACTACGTGCTTGCCGGGGATGTCATGCAGGTGGTGATTTCCCAACGAATGACCATTCCATTTGAAACACCGGCGATCAACCTGTATCGGGCGCTGCGTTGTTTAAATCCATCACCGTATATGTATTTCCTGAACATGGGCGATTTTCATATTGTCGGATCTTCGCCGGAAATACTGGCACGGGTGGATCATGGTACCGTCACCGTCAGGCCGATTGCCGGTACCCGTCGCCGGGGCAAAACACCGGAAGATGATTTGGTAATGGAGCAGGATCTGTTAAATGATCCAAAAGAAATAGCCGAGCATTTAATGCTGATTGATCTGGGCAGAAACGATGTTGGCCGCATTGCCGATATTGGTACCGTTGAACTCACTGATAAAATGACGGTGGAACGTTACTCCCACGTTATGCATATTGTGTCGAATGTTGAAGGCAGATTGAAACAAAATAAATCTGCGATGGATGTACTGCGCGCCACCTTCCCGGCGGGTACCTTGAGCGGTGCGCCTAAAATTCGCGCCATGGAAATTATTGATGATGTGGAACCAGTTAAGCGCGGCATTTATGGTGGTGCTATCGGGTATTTATCGTGGAATGGCGATATGGATACCGCCATTGCCATTAGAACGGCAGTGATCAAAGATGGCAACTTGCATATTCAGGCGGGTGCAGGTGTGGTAGCAGATTCTGTTCCCAAGCTGGAATGGAAAGAAACCAACAACAAGGCCCGTGCAATTTTTAAAGCGGTGGAAATGGCTAACAGTGATTTAAATCCCCGTGATAATTAAAGCTGCACCGAATGAGTGAGACAAAACATGCTTTTAATGATTGATAACTACGATTCCTTTACTTACAACGTGGTGCAATATTTTGGTGAGCTGGGTGCCGATGTTCGGGTGTTTCGCAACGACGATATTACTCTTGAGAAAATCGAGCAGTTAAATCCTGACCATATTGTGATTTCCCCCGGCCCCTGTACACCCAATGAAGCGGGTATATCCATGGCGGCAATTAAACACTTTGCCGGTAAAAAACCGATCCTGGGCATTTGTCTTGGGCATCAAAGTATTGGCCAGGTGTTCGGTGGCAATGTGGTACGTGCTGATCAGGTAATGCACGGTAAAACTTCGCCGGTTTATCACCAGAATCAAGGCGTGTTTACCGGTTTGAACAATCCGTTTGAAGCTACCCGATACCATTCATTAGTGGTGGACTTGCAAACGCTGCCCGACTGTTTGGAAATAACCGCCTGGACGCAAGATGAGCAGGGCGGCGTTGATAAAATAATGGGAATGCGCCATAAAACATTGCCCATTCAGGGCGTGCAGTTTCATCCTGAATCGATTCTTACAGAGCAGGGGCATCAGTTGCTGAAAAACTTTTTAGAGGGTGTTTAGCAAGGAGCCTGGTTATTAAACGCAATCACTTTACTCCGCTAAACGCCGCTGCCGATAGCGCCGCCAACCCGGCAGCCAATACAGAGCCCTGGTATCAAGCCACCCTGGGCAAAAACAGCCTTCGCTATCTGGCGTATTATTATGCCATTCAGTCGCTGGTGGTTGCCCTGTTTGTGGCTGCTTTTCATTTTTATGGTGAATTTACGCTACCCCAGCGGTTGGTGTTGGTCTTTCTGCCAGCGCATTTTCTGATGACGGTCATCGTTTTTTACATTGCTGCCCGATGGCAACTGGTTCGAGTAACCCGTTTCCTGTTGCTGCTGATGCTGTCGGTGTGGTTGTTGGCGTGGTTTTTACACGATAGCGGCGGCCATACGAATCCGTTGATTTCTTTGTTACTGGTGCCGTTGGCAATGAGTGCTGCATTATTAGGGTGGCAGGCATCAGCGATAATTGCACTGGTGGTAATGCTGATCTATGCGGGGCTAATGAATTTTTACGTGCCGCTGAATCACCAGGCCGTTACTGATCAAGCCGTTACCCATCAATCTATTTCCCACCAACCCGTGCCGGATCAAAATATGTCAGGCCAAAACATGCCAGACCAAAACATGTCAGGGCATGATCATGGTGGTGATCAAATGGCGCAGCTGCATTTGTTCGGTATGTGGGTGACTTTTTGCTTATCGGTGTTGTTGATTTTGGTACTGGTCATTCCGTTGGCGGCATCGTTGCGCAAACAGCGCGAATATAGCGCCTGGCAGCGTGAGCAGGCATTGCAAAATGAGCGCCTGGTAGCCATTGCCACTTTTGCTGCCAGCGCCGCCCATCAAATGGGTACACCCTTATCAACCCTGTCGATAATTGCCGACGATCTGGCCGATGAATTTCAGGATAATGAAAGTGTGCAGCAGGATATTCAATTAATGGCGGAGCAGGTGGCGCTGTGCAAAACAACGCTGCATACCATGATGCGCCGTGCTGAAGCGATTAGAAATCAACAGCAGCAAATCACTGCCATTGAGGATTTTATCCGGCATATCAAAAGCCAGTTTAATTTGTTGAATCCCGCTTATGTATTGCAGGTGGAGCAGGCGTTACCCAATGATCTGGCCATTAACAGTGATGAAACCCTGGAGCAGGCGGTGTTAAACCTTCTGGATAACGCTGCCAGGGCCAGCGAAACGAATCCGGTGCTGGCGGTGGACGCTGATGGTCAAGGCGTTTGCCTGAAAATCATTGATTCCGGGCCGGGGGTGCCTGATGCTGTTTTGCAGAATATCGGTCAGCCCTATATTTCCACCCGGGAAAAAAACGAAGGCATGGGGTTGGGTTTATTTTTGTCGAACTCCACCATTAACCGTATGGGCGGGCGCTTAACCATGTATGCCACAGCAAGCGGCAGTGTCACAGAGGTCTGGTTGCCGCTGGCCACAACAACAGGGGAGCCCGGTTAACGATGTTGGATGCGATGTTAGTGGTGGACGATGATGAAGTGTTTTTATCAACCATGTCCCGGTCGCTTTCCCGGCGTGGTGAAACGGTACTGACCGCCAATAATCTGAATGATGCGTTCACTATACTTGTGGCAAAAAAGCCCGCCAGAGTGCTGCTTGATTTGAACATGGATGGTGACAGTGGCTTACAGGCGCTGCCGCAAATGCTGAAACTGGTGCCCACTACCCAGGTGATTATGCTAACGGGTTACGCAAGTGTGGCCACGGCGGTGGAGGCCATAAAAAAAGGCGCGGTGAATTACCTGTGCAAACCGGCCACTGCAACCGATGTGTTGGCTGCCTTCGCCAAAGAAAACGAGCAAGCCGCCGATGCTAATCAGGCAAATCCAGCCCAGACTGATGACGGTATGGAGCCGATTTCGATTCCTTTGCTGGAATGGGAGCATATTCAGCGGGTGTTAGCAGAAAACGATGGCAATATATCAGCAACCGCAAGAGCCCTGGGAATGCACCGCCGTACCCTGCAGCGTAAACTGCAAAAACGTTCACCCTACCGGCGCAATGATTAAGTCGCGTTCAATAAAAAACAATCTGTTAGTGAAAACTGTGTATGGCGGCTTAACCCGGTATCTTACCTGGTGATACAATCGCCCCCTTGGAGCAGACCTATGGTGCTCAACAACACAACCCAGAGGAGTGTAAATGGATATTAAAGCCGCGTTGAAACGAGTTATTGCGTCGGAAAATCTTTCCGAAACCGAAATGGCTGAAGTGATGCGACAAATCATGACGGGGCAAGCCACCCAGGCGCAAATAGGCGGATTCCTGATCGGGTTGCGTATGAAAGGCGAAACCATTGATGAAATTACCGGTGCCGCGCGGGTGATGCGTGAGCTGGTAACGCCGGTGGAGATGGAAAAAGAATACCTGGTAGACACCTGCGGAACAGGCGGTGACAGCTTTAACACCTTTAATATCTCTACCACCAGCGCATTTGTGGTGGCAGCGGCGGGTGGCCATGTGGCAAAACACGGCAATCGCTCGGTATCCAGTTCCAGTGGCAGTGCCGATGTGCTCGAAGCTGCTGGTGTGACGCTGGATATGACCCCGGAACAAGTCGCCCGCTGTGTCGATAGCCTGGGTGTGGGCTTTATGTTTGCACCCGCTCACCATGGTGCCATGAAACACGCGATTGGCCCCCGTAAGGAAATGGCGGTCAGCACAGTGTTCAATGTGTTGGGCCCGTTGACTAACCCGGCAGGCGCAAAGCGCCAGGTGATCGGGGTGTTTGATAAAATTTGGATGCGGCCACTGGCTGAAGTGCTGCACCGGCTGGGCAGTGAGCATGTGATGGTGGTTCATGCGGTCGATGGCCTGGATGAAATCAGTATTGCAGTAGCCACCGATGTGGTTGAAATGAAAAACGGTGAGATCAGCGAATACCAGGTGACACCTGAACAATTTGGTATTGAGCGCGCCGATTTAAGCCATGTTGCGGCTGATTCCGTGGCCGAAAGCCTGGCATTAATGAAAGGCGTGCTTAGCCGGCAGGAAGGCCCGGCTGCCGATATTGTTGCCTTAAACGCCGGTGCTGCCATTTATGTGTCAGGCATGGCCAGCAGCCTGGCGCAGGGCGTGGCCCAGGCCCAGGATGCCATCGGCAGCGGTTTGGCAATGGCAAAACTGAATGAATTGGTTCAGGCATCGTCGGTGTTTCGCCAGGATAACGCCTGAAGCGTTGCCAGCACACTAATAAACGATATACATACAGAGACCAGATCGAGAGTGATACAGGATGGATCGAACACCCACAGTGCTGCGAAAAATTGTTGATCGCAAATTTGAAGAAATCAAAGAACGTCAGGCGCAGAAAACCGAACAGGCGTTGCTGTCAGAGGCAAACAATGCGGATGCCACGCGGGGCTTTGTCGCAGCCATTGAGCAAAAACTGGCAGCACAGTTACCTGCGGTGATTGCCGAGGTTAAAAAAGCATCCCCCAGCAAGGGTATTATCCGCGAAGATTTTGATCCGGTGACAATCGCCAAGGCCTATGATGCTGCCGGTGCTGCCTGCATGAGCGTCTTAACCGATCAGGACTTTTTTAAAGGCCATGAAGATTACTTGATGGCGGCACGTCAGGCTTGCGGGATTCCGGTGATTCGTAAGGATTTTATCGTCGATACCTATCAAGTGGTTGAAGCCAGAGCCATTAACGCCGACTGCATCTTGCTGATTGTCGCTTGTTTAGAAGATGGTCAAATGCAAGAGCTTGCCCATTGTGCCGCTGAACTGGGTATGGATGTTTTGATTGAAGTGCATGACGAACGGGAACTGGAGCGGGCGCTTGATTTGAATACCCGCTTAATCGGCATCAATAATCGTAACTTGCACAATTTTGAAACTTCTCTGGACACCACCTATCGCTTACTCGAACAAATCCCGGGTGATCGAATTGTGGTCACCGAAAGCGGTATTCACACCAAAGAAGATGTAAAAGCAATGCAGGATCGCGGTGTGAACAGTTTTTTAGTGGGTGAAGCCTTTATGCGTCATGCGGACCCAGGTGCGGCACTAAAGTCACTGTTTTCAATGGGTTAACATAACACAACAAACAAATACGAATTGTAAATACCGCGTTTACCTTATTGGTGCTATTATAATGTCCAGGCAGTGAGCGTTGACTTTTGTAATATCTCAACCTATAAAAGCGCAATGGTCAGATAGAGTGTTGTTGATCATTATTATATTTTGGCGAGGAACTTAGAAGGAGTTTCCAATGGGACACGTTATCTTGGTATTTGGGACGCTGGTAGCGATCAATTTAGGTTTAGGGTACGTTGTATCTGATTACCTTTATGAAGATGAGCAACAGGAAGGTGTAGTAGAAATTCAGGAAGTATCGCCAGAGGCGGTATCCACAGCACCTCAATCAGAGGAAGAAAAGGCTGAATAAGCTGGATCTTGGCAGATTTTTTAAAAGGGCTTTAATTTTTAAAGCCCTTTTTTTTCGCTGAAAAACTTAATTGTTGGGTGTTTATGGGTTTGTCATTACTTTAGGCTCGCTGCATAACATTATTCTTAGCGGGTGCCAAAAATCACCATGGTTTTCCCTTTTACCGAGATCAAACCCTGTTCTTCCAGGTTTTTCAAAACACGGCCTACCATTTCCCGCGAGCAACCGACAATACGGCCAATTTCCTGGCGGGTAATCTTGATTTGCATGCCATCGGGGTGAGTCATAGCTTCAGGCTGCTTGCAAAGATCAATTAATGTGCGGGCGACACGGCCGGTCACATCTAAAAAGGCCAGATCACCTACTTTTCGTGTAGTGGCTCGCAGGCGGCGAGCTACCTGGGCACTGATGGCAAATAAAATATCGGCATTTTCTTTGGCGATCTCTTTGAATTTGCTGTAACTGATTTCTGCTACTTCGCATTCTGATTTCGCCTTAATCCAGGCGCTGCGGTTGGCTTCTTCATCAAATAAACCCATTTCGCCGAAAAAATCACCTTCATTCAGATAGGCCATGATCATTTCACGGCCTTCATCATCCTCGATAATAACGGTAACAGACCCCTTGATAATGTAATAAAGGGCATCTGATTCATCGCCCGCGTAAATAATGGTGCTTTTGGCAGGGTATTTGCGGCGGTGACATTGAGATAAAAAGTTATCAATATCTGAAATAAGGCTGTTAGGTGAATGTGTCATTGATGGCGCCTTTTTAAAGAGGATTGTCTTGGTGTCTAAGTATTAGCTTAGTCGCCACTCATTATGGCTGCAATTTTCGGGTATCGCTACCCCTCCCTTTTTTACACCCGGGAGGAATACTTGCTGAATATATTCGATTTTTTGTGGTTTTTATGGAATTGATCCTCACTTTTATATATGTGATTTGCTTTTGTAGAAAAGCGCAGTTCAGTTGAAACAAGCCTGCGGCAAGAGCATGTAGTACGTTTTTTTACCCAAAAAAGGGGTTTTGTGGTAAATTGCGCGCCACTTTCGCCTTACTTTAAAGCACCCTTGGAGACACCTATGAAAGCAACCATAAAATGGGCTGGAGAGGTTAAATTCGAAGCAGAAACGGGTTCTGGTCACACCATTATGATGGATGGGCCAGCGGATCATGGCGGCACCAACCAGGGCGCTCGACCAATGGAGTTGATGCTTTTGGGTGTTGGCGGCTGTGCTTCTTTTGATGTGGTGCATATTCTTAAAAAGTCCCGACAGGATGTCACCGATTGTGTGGCCAAAGTGGAGGCCGAACGGGTGGATGATGTACCTGCAGTATTTAAAAATATTCACCTGCATTTTGTTGTCAAAGGCAATAACCTTAAAGACGCTCATGTAAAGCGGGCGGTCGAGCTTTCTGCTGAAAAATACTGCTCGGCGTCTATCATGCTGAGCAAAGGTGGCGTGGCCATCAGCCACAGTTATGAAATTCAGGAATAACGTAGCTTTAAAAGAAACGTAGGTTGATATGATGAGTGAGTCACCCAAGCCATTATCCGGTATGCGCCATGTGGCGTTGTTTGTAAAAGAGTTCGCTGCGTGCGAAGCATTTTATGTGGATATGTTGGGGATGAAAGTGGAGTGGCGCCCGGATGATGACAACCTTTATTTAACCTCGGGCTGGGATAACCTGGCGTTGCATCGCGCTGATGATATTGATTCCAACAGCCGTCAACGTTTGGATCATATTGGCTTTATTATCGACGAAATAGAGCAGGTTGATATCTGGTATGAGTTTTTGTTGGAACGCAATATTGAAATGAAAACCAAACCAAGAACCCATCGTGATGGGGCCAGAAGTTTTTACTGTCTTGACCCTGATGGCACAATGGTGCAATTTATTTACCATCCGCCAATTTCTGGCAAGCGACTGGTATCATCTTCGTAACATTTCAGGTGAGCGTTTATGGTGAGTTCAGACAGGGCTAAAAAGATTCAGCTACATGGTTTTAATAACTTAACCAAATCATTGAGCTTTAACATTTACGATATTTCCTATGCGAAATCCGAAGCGCATATCAAGGAGTATCGTGAATATGTGGATGAATTGTTTAATTCAGATCGTTTAACAGAAATTCTGACTAACGTTACTGAAATTATCGGTGCCAATATTCTGAATATCGCCCGCCAGGATTACGACCCGGAAGGCGCCAGTGTCACCATGTTGATTGCAGAACACCCCGTGGCACCCGATCACGATACCACCACGGAAGAACCCGGCCCCATGCCGGAAACCGTGGTTGCTCACCTGGATAAAAGCCATGTAACGGTTCATACTTACCCGGAAAGTCACCCTGATAACGATATGGGGATCAGCACTTTCCGTGTTGATATTGATGTATCAACGTGTGGGGTTATTTCGCCGCTAAAAGCGTTGAATTATCTGATCAGTTGTTTTGATTCCGATATTGTCACAGTGGATTATCGTGTTCGTGGCTTTACCCGCGATACCGATGGCACCAAGCATTATATTGATCACGATATTAATTCGATTCAAAACTTCTTTACCCAGGAAACATTGAATCAATATGAAATGATTGATGTGAATGTTTATCAGGAAAATATATTTCATACCAAAATGCTGTTGAAAGAGTTTAATCTTGATAACTATGTGTTTGGTGGTGGTGCGGAAAACCTGGCGGAAACAGAACGCCAGGTGATTGAGAAAAAACTGCGCAGGGAAATGCTGGAAATTTTCTATGGCAGAAATATGGATGGCTCCTGAGCCTTGCGCTATCAGTGGTGGCTGATCAGCTGTCAGGAGTCGTTTAAGTGAGCATAGCAATTAAAGCGTATCAGCCTGGGTTGATCGCTAATGATCAGCTCGGTAATGCCAGTATTGTGAAAAAAATATTTGTCCCAGGCGTAAGGGTCATTATCAATAATGCAGGCTAATGCCAGTGCCATGGCTGCACCGTGACTCACCGCCACCACTTTTTCGCCGCGATGCTGTTCGGCAATTTCTTCTAATGCCTTGGTAACACGCTCTGCCACTTGCTGGATAGACTCACCGCCGTCGGGTGCATAATGGCGATCCCTACTGACCTTGGCAAAAAAGTCATGTTTCTTATGTAAGTCGTTAAAAGATACGCCTTCAAG
>PDWJ01001842.1_pt1 | contig 24390 bp, 22 predicted proteins | sample 1430881 | NCBI WGS metagenome assembly PDWJ01 (sample SAMN01162460, study PRJNA174530) | Oral metagenome, whole genome shotgun sequencing project. | biome: Marine environment; feature: Marine mammal; material: Swab sample of the gingival sulcus; isolation source: swab sample of gingival sulcus...
CGATTTGCCGGCGATGGACGATGACGATCTTCGGCGCGGTAAGCCGACGAATCACGTCGTCTACGGTGAAGCGATGGCGATTTTAGCCGGCGATGGGCTGCTCAATTACGCCTTTGAATTGATGAGCCGACAGAGTTTACAGATGGCGGAAGCGAAACGCGGGTTACAGGCGCTGCATGAAATTGCTCGGGCCGCCGGATTTCGCGGTATGCTCGGTGGTCAGGTGGCCGATGTCCTAGCTGAACGGACTGAAATCGACGCGGCGACCTTGGATTACATTCACAGCCGTAAAACGGCGGCGCTGTTGACGAGCGCACTAGTGGCCGGCGCCCATTTGGCAGGTTGTTCAAATGAATTAGTCGAAGCGCATCGGCGGTTTGGCGACGACTTGGGAATGGCCTTTCAAATTGTCGACGACATTCTCGACGTCGTCGGCGACAGCGCGCAATTAGGCAAGCCGGTGGGCAGCGATCAGTCGCAGCACAAGAACACCTATGTGAGCATGTACGGCTTGGCAAAATCGCGTAAAATGGCAGCTTATTACACGGAACGGGCGCGCTGTTTGTTGCCCAAAATCGACGATGACGCACATTTTTTTGACAAGTTGAGTCGAGCTTTGTTGGCGCGCGCCTATTGACATTGGAGATACTATGAATTTTTTCGAGGCAATTATAAGTAATCAAATTTTTGCGATTGCTTTTATAGCGTGGTTTATCGCACAACTAATAAAAGTCATTTGGTCGTTGATTAAAGACAAAAAATTTGATATGTCGCGCTTTGTCGGTTCGGGGGGATTCCCTAGTTCCCATACTTCATTTGTGATGGGGATGTCGACCGCCGTCGGTTTAAAATTGGGCTTTGACAGCGCCTACTACGCAATCGCCTTGACGATGTCGTTGGTCGTCATGTACGACGCCTCGGGCGTCAGGCGGGCAGTAGGCAAACAAGCCGAAATTATCAATACAATTATCGAAGATTTATACGCTCAAAAGCCGATTGCCGACGACAAATTAAAAGAATTGGTTGGCCATACGCCATTTGAAGTGTTGGCCGGTGCGCTACTCGGCATCTTGATTGCCAATTTTATGGTTGTATTTTTCTACTGATAACTGGGAGAGCAAATGAATTATAAAATATTACCAACAGTGCGACAGCCCGCCGATATTAAGGGCTTAGACAGTGAACAGTTGGCGCGCTTGGCAGCTGAAATTCGACATTTTATAACTGAGACGGTCGCGCTGCGCGGCGGTCACTTGGCGTCGAACTTAGGCGTCGTCGAATTGACGATGGCCTTGCACCTGGCGTTTAACAGTCCGACTGATCAAATCGTCTTTGACGTCAGTCACCAAAGTTATGTACACAAGCTGCTGACGGGGCGCTATCCTCAATTTAGTACGCTGCGTCAATTTGGCGGCTTGAGCGGCTTTAGTAAGCGCAGTGAATCGGCGCACGACATCTTTAATGCCGGTCACGCCTCGACCTCTTTGTCGGCGGCCTACGGCTTGGCTAAGGCGCGCGATTTGAAAGGCGAAGATCATCACGTCGTCGCGCTAATTGGCGACGGTGCGCTATCCGGCGGCATGGCTTATGAAGCGCTCAACAACATCGGACAGGATCGCACTAAGCTGATTATTATCTTAAATGACAACGAGATGTCGATCGACAAGAATGTCGGCAGCATTACTAAATACTTGGCGCGCGTGCGCACCAACCCCGGTTATTATCGAGCCAAGCGCGATGCGCACAAGCTAATTGACAACATACCGGCCGTCGGCCGACCGCTGGCCAACTGCATTTCGCGGTTTAAAGAATCGGTCAAGCAGTTCGTCGTGCCGGGAATGCTATTTGAAGAACTCGGCTTGACTTATATTGGCGTCGTCGACGGACACGACATCCTACAACTGTACGATACGTTGTCGCGCGTAAAATCAGTTGACGGGCCAGTGCTAGTCCACGTCCAGACCAAGAAGGGCAAGGGCGTCGTCTACGCCGAGTGCCAGCCCGAAAAGTATCACGGCATCAAGCCGTTTGACGCCCGTACTGGCGAAGTGCTGTCGACGGCTCAACAGACGACGTTTTCAAATGTATTCGGCGATGAATTGGTAAAAATGGCAGCAGAAGATCGGCGCGTCGTCGCAATTACGGCGGCGATGCCGAGCGGTACTGGCTTGAAAACATTTGCCGAGCTTTACCCGGCGCGCTTTTTCGACGTCGGTATCGCCGAGAGTCACGCCGTCACCTTTGCAGCCGGTTTGGCAATTAATCAAATGCGACCGTTTTTTGCAGTTTATTCGACTTTTTTACAGCGGGCCTACGATCAGTTAATTCACGATGTCTGCTTACAGAACTTACCGGTTACATTTTGCATCGATCGCGCCGGCCTAGTTGGCGACGACGGCGAGACGCATCACGGCATATTCGATTTGTCCTATTTGCTGTCGATGCCCAACATGACAGTTTACGCTCCAAAAGACGGCGCCGAACTGCGCGTGATGATGCGCCGCGCCCAGCGCGCCGATGGTCCCGTCGCGATTCGCTATCCAAAGGGCGATTGCCACTGTTCTAAAGCGAGTGGCGACGAACAGCTCAGCGTCGAGTCTGTCGGTATTGGCACCGCCTTTACGATCGTCGCCGTCGGCAGCATGTACGACATCGCCGTGACGGCGCAGCGCCGCTTGGCGGCCAGCGGCTACAATGGCCGAGTCGTTTCGGTCAAGCGCTTAAAGCCGCTCGACCTCGACGACATCGTGCAAAACTTTGCAATCGGTCACCCAATTTTCACGCTTGAAGACAATGTCGCAGCCGGTGGTTTTGGCAGCTATTTAAGTCATTGTTTGGCGGCTGCCGGCTATCCCGATCGACCGCATGTTTTGGCAATAGAAGATCAATTTGTCGGACATGGTGGCGTCGCTCAGCTATTGGCCGATTTAGGACTGGACGCTGCGGGGGTCGCCCAGCGCATCGCCGCACAACTCGATCTGGTCAAGCGCGATGCGCCTAGATAACGCCTTGGTAGCGCGCGAGCTGGTCAAATCGCGCACCGTCGCCAAGCGTTTGATTCAAGCTGGTCGCGTCACCGTCAACGGCAAGGTTGAACAAAAAGCTGCCCGCGCCGTAACCGCTGATGACGCACTGCTGCTACTGGCAAACGATTTGACGCGCTATGTCAGTCGGGCCGGCTATAAACTGGCGGGTGCGCTGGAGCAATTTAAGCTCTCCGTTGCCGGCAAGGTATGTCTCGACATCGGCGCTTCGACTGGCGGCTTCAGCGACTGTCTTTTACAAAATGGCGCCGCTAAAGTATATGCCGTCGACGTCGGACGCGATCAGTTAGACGAAAAATTGCGCAATGACAGCCGAATCGTCAATCGTCCCGGCGTGAATATTCGCGCGGTGACGGCGGCCGACTTCGACGAACCGCTCGACGTCATCACAGTCGACGTGTCATTTATTTCGCTGGCCTTAGTGCTACCGGTTATCAGTTGCCTAATGACGGCGCAATCGACCGCCATTATTTTAATTAAACCACAATTTGAAGTCGGTAAGGCGGCGATTGGCAAAGGCATCGTCAAAGATGCCAAGTTACACGTCAGCGTGTTAAAAACTTTTGTCGAACGCTGTCGCCGCCAGCAATTAAATGTTAGAGCCCTGACTTTTTCGAGTATAAAGGGTAATAAGGGAAATGTAGAATTTATCGCCTGTGTTGTGCCCACGATGACTGCTTTTCACAACTGGCCAGATGTACAGATAGACGATATTGTAAATAGATGCCACGACGTTCACAAAATTAACCAGTAAAGGAGAAGAAATGAAGTATTTACGTCATGCCAAGATACACGAATTGATTAACGATTACGAAATTGAAACGCAAGATGAACTAGTTAAGCTGCTCAAAAAAGAGGGCTTTGTCGTCACTCAGGCGACGATTTCACGCGATATTAAGCAGTTGCGTTTGATTAAGGTATTGTCTAGTAAAGGTCGCTATAAGTATTCGACGATTAAAGAGCAGAATGAAGTAATCACCGAAAAGTTTATTAAAATATTTAAGGATTCATTGATAAAAATTGATCATTCCGATAACATCGTCGTCGTCAAGACGTTGCCGGGCGCCGCACAGGCCGCCGGCGCTGCCTTGGATTCGATGAGTCGCGATGAAATCGTCGGCACTTTGGCCGGCGATGACACCGTCTTTTTGGCGGTCCGCTCTAAAAAAGACATTCAGCCTTTGATTGAATTTTTGATGTCGATCAGCCGTTAAACAGGCCATTAAATGGTGAACTATGCTCATTAAGGTCATCGTTAAAAACTATATTCTAATTGATGATTTAGAAATCGATTTCGATGCCGGGTTGAACGTATTAACGGGTGAAACCGGCGCCGGTAAGTCGATTATTCTCGCTGCCATCCGCTTGGCATTAGGCGGCCGCGCCAGCGGTCAAGTCGTGCGGCAAGGGGCCAGTAAAGCGCTCATCCAAGTCGTCTTTGCGCTGGATGAAGAACTGTCTCAACGCCTGTCTGAATACGTTGACGTCTCCGAAGAAATCGTCATCTTCGCACGCGAGTTACAGCAAAATGGAAAGTCGCTAATCAAAGTCAACGACTGCTTGGTGACGTTACAACAGGCGCGCCAAATTGCCGCTTTACTGCTCAGTATTCACGGTCAAAACGACTATCAGTCGCTACTGGACAACGCCGGTCAGCTTCAGTTGATCGACAGTTTTTTAGACGCCGATGGCGATCGGGCCAAGTGTCGCGTAGCTGAATTATACGCGCAGTTGATCGCAGTACAACGACAGATCGAGGCTTTGACGATCGACCCCGCACAAGTTGAACGCGACATCGATTTGCTAAAATTTCAAATCGACGACATCGACCGCGCCGAATTGACCGAGGCCGATGAAGACGTCGAATTGGAGTATAAAAAAATGACTAAATCGGCCAGCTTAACTGCCGATTTAGTGGCGTTAAGACAGGCGATTGACAGCGATGGCGAGTGGCACGATGCGACCCGCAGCCTCAACGAAGTGATGCGCTTGACGCGCCAGCTGGGCGCCACGCTACCAGAGTATAACGACGCGCTAGAGCACTTGAGCGATTTTTCATATTACTTAGCCGAATTATCCGATCGGACTCAGACGGCGATTGCTCAGCTCGACTTTGACGACGCGGCGCGCGCTTATCTGACGACGCGGCTGGACACCGTCAACGCACTCAAGAAAAAATACGGTCGTACGGTCGAATTGATTTTGGATTATCGGGCTGGCCTCGATGCCAGATTAGACGATTTGAACCAGTTGACGACGCGACGACAAACTTTAGAGACTTCTTACGATCAACTGCATCAGCAGTATTTGGAGGCCGCCGATTTACTACATTCGGCGCGCCGGCGGGCGGCGCAAGTCTTCATCGCCAAAATGCGAACAGAATTGGCTGAATTGCAGTTTGACGCAGCCGTGTTAGACGTCGTTTTTACGACGCAGTCGCTGGCGGCAAATGGCAGCGATGGCGTCGACATCGTGATCAGTTTAAACAAGGGTATGCCGACAGAGTCACTTAAGAAGGTGGCTTCGGGGGGAGAAGTGTCGCGCATTATGCTGGCTATAAAAAATGTCATCGCCGAGCGCGACGCCGTGCCGGTGTTAATTTTTGATGAAATCGACAGCGGCATCAGCGGTTTGACGGCTAGCGTCGTCGCCGATAAGCTCTATCGCGTGGCGCGTCATCATCAGGTCATCTGCATATCGCATCTAGCGCAAGTAGCCTTGATGGCCGATCGCCATTTTTTAATCGTTAAGGACACGGTAGACGACGTGGCTATTTCGCGCGTCTTTCCACTGACCACCGAACAGCGCATTGAACAGATTGCCCGTTTGACTTCGGGTAAATTGGGCGACGCTGCGCTGCGTCAGCAAGCCGATAACATGCTACAACGGGCGCGCCAAAATCAACAAAAAATTATTGAACAGATGCGGAGTTAAATATGTTAAATTTTCCGATTATCAACCACGTCGTCATCGAAACGCTGTTTATTTCAGCCTTGATGTGGATTATCGCACCACGTCAGAGCTTGCGCAACTATAAAATGATGTTAGTGGCTATGGCACTAACTTTTCTATTTTTGTTAATTGTGCCGCTGACCAATGTATTGGGGGTGTTGTGCTACGCTGGCGTGCTAATGCTATTGCGCCACTATTGTTTTGCACAGCCGCGTCAGCTGGCGGTGCGACAAGTCGTATTGATATTTATATTGAAGTATTTCATCGCCTACTTTACGGCCTTTATCGCGCTATTGGGCGGTGGCGTCGTCTTGACGGTGGCGCAGCTCAATCTGTCGGTCGACGCGGCACATGTTGGTTGGGGATTGCTGTTTAGTTTGGCCGTGATTGTACTGTATCGTCGCCTTGTCAACCGATTGTTGAGCGCCGGTCATGCCGATTTTTTTACATTAAAGCCGATCGTCGTCAGCACTTTGGGATTTGCCTTTGTAAGTTTCAGTTTACTCAATTTACTGTATCGCTTTTACTGGTTTAACAGCGCCGCCATCGCGGCAATCGACGGCTTGCCGATCGTTTTGATTTTATCGGTTTTGGCATTTGTCGCGTCGTTGTGTCAGATCGCCTTGCTGGCAGCTAGGCGATGGTTGCAGCGCAGCGCGTAGTATAGAAAGGATGAGTTATGATAAATCGCATCATTATGATTGTGTTGGATAGTATGGGCGTTGGCCAAATGCCGGACGCCGCCGATTTTGGCGACTACGACGTCAATACGCTCGGGCACATCGCCGAGCAAACTGAAAATTTTAACATTCCCAACTTGACTGCGATGGGATTGGCCAATATTGAGGGCGTCAGCGCCTTGCCGGCAATCGAAAATCCGACTGGTGCAGTGGCCCGCCTTGCCGAAGTCTCTAAGGGAAAAGACACCACGACCGGTCACTGGGAAATTGCCGGTCTGGTGATCGATACGCCGTTTAAGACTTTTCCAAATGGCTTTCCGGACGAAGTCATCGACGCCTTTAGCGCGGTGACGGGGCGGGGGGTATTGTGTAACAAGCCGGCCAGCGGCACCCAGATTATCGAAGAACTGGGCGCACAACACATTGCCTCAGGTGACGTCATCGTCTACACCTCAGCTGACAGCGTGTTTCAAATTGCCGCCCACGAAGACGTCGTGCCACTGACCGAATTATACGACATGTGTCAAAAGGCGCGCGATATTTTGCGCGGCGACTACGCCGTAGCACGCGTTATTGCGCGCCCCTTTATCGGTGCGCCGGGCAGCTTTAGCCGCACCGCCAATCGACGCGACTATTCACTTAAACCATTTGGCAAAACCGTTTTGGACAGCTTAAAAGAGGCCGATTATCAGGTGCGCGCCGTCGGCAAAATCGTCGATATTTACAACGGCTGTGGCATCACTCACGACGTCCATACCGCCAGTAATATGGATGGCGTCGATAAGACAATTAGTTATATGAAGGACGATTTCAAAGGGCTGATATTTACCAATTTGGTCGATTTTGATGCCAAATACGGCCACCGCCGCAATTTGCCGGGCTATGCCAAGGCGATTGAAGACTTCGATCGGCGCTTGCCGGAAATCGTCGCCGCAATGCGCGATGATGACGTGCTGTTGATGACGGCCGATCACGGCAACGACCCTTCCTACAAGGGCACCGATCACACCCGTGAGTACATTCCGTTTATCGCCTATGGCAAGCAAATTAAAGCTGGCGTCAACCTCGGTACGCGTGCCAGTTTTGCCGATATAGGCGCAACTATTGCCGATATATTTGGCGTCGCGATGCCCGAGCACGGCGAGAGCATGAAGGCGCAACTAGTGGAGAAAATATGAGAATTTACGACATTATAAAACAAAAACGAGACGGCCAAAAACTGTCGCGCGAACAAATCCAATACTTTGTCGAAGGCTATACAGCCGGTGAAATTAAGGATTATCAAGCTTCGGCCTTGCTGATGGCAATTTTCTTAAACGGGTTCGATAAACAAGAGACGATCGAATTGACCGAGGCGATGATGAATTCGGGCGATGTCGTCGACTTGTCGAACATTAAAGGCGTCAAGGTCGATAAGCACTCGACAGGTGGCGTCGGCGACACCACGACGATGGTGTTGGCGCCGTTGGTGGCATCGCTCGGCGTACCGATTGCCAAGATGTCTGGTCGCGGGCTCGGCCACACCGGCGGTACAATCGACAAATTGGAATCCATTCCCGGCTTTCACGTCGAATTGTCGCCGGCGCGCTTTGCCGACAATGTCAATCGTCACGGCATCGCCGTCATTGGTCAATCTAAAAACATTGCACCGGCCGACAAAAAGCTCTATGCGCTGCGCGATGTCACGGCGACAGTTGAAAATATTTCGCTGATTGCCAGTTCAATAATGAGCAAAAAATTGGCCGCCGGTTCCAATGGCATCGTGTTGGATGTCAAGACCGGTTCGGGTGCCTTTATTAAAAGCGTCGACGAATCTATCCAGTTGGCACAGGCGATGGTCGACATCGGCAACGGCATGAAGCGTCAGACGATTGGCGTCATCACCGATATGTCACAACCGCTCGGCATGGCGATCGGCAACAGTTTGGAAGTGATCGAGGCGATTGAAACGCTCAAGGGGCAGGGGCCGAGCGACTTGACCGAACTCTGCTTGGCGCTCGGCGCACAGATGGCCGTAATTGGCGGCGTTGCCGACGATGTCGACAACGCGCGACAAATGTTACAGGACAATATCGACAACGGTCGGGCACTCGATAAGTTGCGCGAATTTATCGCCGCTCAAGACGGTGATGACTCGGTTGTCGAAGACTACGGGCGCTTGCCGCAAGCGGTCTTTCAGCATCGGGTCGAGGCGGCAGTTAGCGGTTATTTAAAGTCCTTTAAAAATGAACAGGTCGGCGTCTGTGCGATGTTATTGGGTGCCGGTCGGCGCGATATGAGCTCGCAAATTGACTTGAGCGCCGGCATACAATTAGCCGTTAAAATCGGCGATCGCGTCGCAAAGGGCGATCTGATCGCAACGCTCCACACCAACGATCAGGCGGCGATAGCCGCAGTCGAGCGCCAGTTATTAGCGTCGCTTGAAATTAGTCAACAGCCCTGTGCGGCGCCGACATTAGTAAAGGCGATTGTCAGTGGCAGTGGCGTGAAAAAGTTCTAAAGGAAGTGATATGAGTTATCAGCTAAATGTCGTTTTGCCCAGTTTTGAGGGGCCGCTCGATTTGTTATTGCACTTATTGGAAAAGAACGACATCGATATATACGACATTCCGATTCACTTGATCGCCGAACAATTTATCGCTTATATCGATCGATCGGAGCAGCGTTCGATTGACGATATGAGCGCCTTTGTGGTGATGGCGGCACAGCTGCTTGAAATCAAGTCAAAGATGTTATTGCCCATTCACAGCGATCAAGGCGACGACTTGATTGCAGCCGATGACCCGCGCTATGATTTAGTGCAGCGCCTATTGGAATACAAGCGCTATAAAGACGCCGCTGAAAAATTACAGCGACAGCACGCCGACCACGCCGGCATCTGCTTGCAGCGCATCAATGAAATCGAGCGCTATAAGACGGTCTTTGATCCGCAGAGCGATTTGGAAGACATCGACATCGGCCTGTTGGTCGAGGCCTTAAACGAAGTGATCGGTCGCATACCGCGCTACGATCGCAATCGACGCGAATACTTTGATAAACTGGTGCGCGATTATTATACCGTCGAACAAAAACTGGCCGATTTGGAGTTGCGCTTTGAAGCGCAGCCGAAGTGGACTTTTCGCCAGTTAGTGGCGGATGCACGCGATAAAATGGAAGTCGTCGTCATCTTCTTGGCGCTGCTCGAATTTATGCGCGACAATCACTTAAAAATTTATCAAGCGGAATCATTTTCAGAAATCATTTTAGAGAAAGAAGCGGCATGAACAGAGAACTAGTTAAAAAAATTGAAGCGCTATTATTCGCATGGGGCGACGCCTTATCCTATCAAAAAATCGCACAACTGTTGGGCGTCGATGTCGCCGCCGTCAAACTGGCCGTCGCGCAGATGAAACAGCGCTATTGCGCCGGACCGCACGGCATTCAGATTATCGAGGTTAATCAATCCGTTCAATTAGTCAGTAAACACGAATTGGCCGATACCGTCGCACAGTTGTTCAAGAGCGATCGCACGCGCGGCTTATCGAATAGTTTGCTGGAAGTATTGGCCATCGTCGCCTATCGTCAGCCGATTACCAAATTGGAAATCGAAGCGATTCGCGGCGTCCGATCAGATCGTTCACTGCAGAGTTTAGTCGAGCTGGACTTCGTCGCAGTGGCCGGTCAATTAGAGCAAGTCGGCCGCCCCAATCTCTATTGTACGACCGCTTTTTTCTTGAAGAAATTTGGCTTAAAGACGCTGCGCGATTTGCCGCCAATCGAATCATTTGAACAGTTGGAAATCCCTTTAATCGACGAGGAAGTAATCAATGGCTAAGACTAAAACGACGACGAAAACTAGCAAGCGTAAGTCGCGCCGAAGCAAGGCTAAGCCGACCGTTAATCGAATGCGCTACGAAGTGAAGCTGACCTTGCTGTTGGCGCTGACCGCCTTTATGTTATTGGCCTTGTTTAGCGATGCGACCAGTTTTGTAGGCGCCTTTGTGCGCGAGTTGTTGACCGGGTTATTATCTTATTACGCCTTTGTCTTCCCGCTATTTTTATTCACTGCGGTATTCGTCGCCATTAACGACAATTTAGCGCCTTACCGCCGGCGCGTCTACGCGGCGGTTGGCTTTTGCACGCTGATGATTATTTTGGCGATGGGACTGGTAATGCTAGAACACAATCCGTCGGACATCTTTGCGCCCGGCGGGCTTAACAATGCCTATCTCAGCGGTCAGCGCTTACTCGGCTTAGGCGTCATCGGCCAATTTATCTTTACGCTGGTGTACAGCGCAATCGGCTTTTGGGGCACCATCGTCGTCATATTGACTTGTTTAATGTTGTTTGCCATTTTTTCGTTCGGCATCACGCCGACCATTATCGGTCATCAGATCGGCAAATCGGCAGTTGTCACCAAGCAGTCGATCGCCGATACCAACCGCAAAATTGGCGGCGCGATCAAAAGCGGCGTCGAACAGTTTAAGCGCGCCGAGCGCACTAGCACGTTGCACGAAGACAAAAAGAATATTATTGAATTGCTAAAGACGGCCGACTTTTCTGACGATGGTGAAAACCTCGTCGGCGGCGACGACTTAATCGACGATGGTGATTTGGCGGCGATCAGCGCCAAGCGCACCCAAGTGGTCGACGACGACGGCAGCGTCGACTTCGGCAGCATTACCATCATCGATTACGAAGACCGCCGTCTGCCGTTACAACCGGTTCAAGACGCGGAGGACGACGTCGTCAAAGCGCCTGAGACGCCGGTCGAGCCGGTCGCTGCGCCGGCGCAAGCCGAGTCGGCCGAGGTGCTGACGGCCAGCAAGCAAAAGGCCATTTCGGCCATCAAAGATTTAAATACGATAAAAAAAGAAAATGCCATAATCAGTCAGCAAGAAGTCAACGAGGTCGAGACCACGATTGGCGACCGCGTCGAAAAGTCCTATCAAGACTACCGCATACCGCGTACCAATCTACTCAATTTTGGTTCAAACAATCGCACTGAAAAAGACAATCAGGCGATTCTCGACAAAGCCAAATTGCTAGAGGAGACATTGGCCAATTTCAAAATTGATGCCCATGTCGTTCAAGTTAGTCGCGGGCCGATGATTACGCGCTTTGAAATTCAGCCCAGTCCGGGCGTAAAAGTCAGCAAAATCGTTAATTTAACCGATGACATTGCACTTAATTTAGCAGCCACCAGCGTTAGAATTGTCGCGCCGATTCCCGGCAAGGCGGCGATTGGTATCGAGGTGCCCAATAAAGACACTTCCATCGTCACCGTGCGCGACGTATTGGAAACCGACAGCTACGGCGACGCCAAATCGCCGATTCGCTTTGCGCTGGGCAAGGGCATTTCGGGGCAACCGATTGTCGCCGACTTGGCTAAAATGCCGCACTTGTTAATTGCCGGTGCGACCGGATCGGGCAAGAGCGTATGCGTCAACACGATTATCACGAGTATTCTCTTTAACGCCAAACCGGACGAAGTCAAGTTTTTAATGATCGATCCAAAAGTGGTCGAACTGAATGTCTACAATGGGATTCCACACTTGATTTTGCCGGTTGTCACCGATCCCAAAAAAGCTTCAATCGCCCTTAATTGGGCAGTTCAAGAAATGACCGAGCGCTATAATCAATTTGCCGAAAACGGCGTGCGCGACGTCAATAGCTTTAATAAAAAAGCCGCTGAAGACGAGACGATGCGCACAATGCCGCGCATCGTGGTAATCATCGACGAGTTGGCCGATTTGATGATGGTCGCCCCCAATCAGGTAGAAGATGCCATTTGTCGACTGGCGCAGATGGCACGGGCGGCCGGCATTCACTTGATCGTCGCCACACAGCGTCCATCTGTCGACGTCATCACTGGTGTCATTAAGGCAAATATTCCATCGCGCATCGCCTTTTCGGTTTCATCACAGGTCGATTCGCGCACCATTATCGATATGGCCGGCGCCGAGAAATTACTCGGCAAAGGCGACATGCTCTACTATCCGGTAGGGCGCGCTAAACCGCTGCGCGTACAGGGATCCTTTATTTCTGAAGAAGAAGTCGAAGCGGTCGTGTCGTTCGTCAAGGGCGAAGTCGATAACGAGCTTCACTATGACGAAGTCTCACTCGACGACATCGCCTTTAATATGAATCAATCGGATCAACAGGACGTCGACGAACTGCTCAATCGAGCCATTGAGTTCGTGGTTCGCTCCGAAAAGGCTTCGACATCGCTGTTGCAGCGCCAGTTTAGAATCGGCTACAACCGCGCGGCGCGCATGATTGACGAAATGGAAGCGCGCGGCGTGATCGGCCCCAATCGCGGCTCAAAACCGCGCGAGGTGCTAATTACTTGGCAAGAATACGAGATGGCAGGGGAGTAATGCGGTATTATATTGAAACGCTCGGCTGCTCAAAAAACCAGGTCGATTCCGAAGTGATGATGGGCGCGCTCGACGGGGCGTCGCATCGCCTGGTCGAAGTGCCGAGCGACGCCGACGTCATCATCGTCAATACCTGCGCCTTTATCGAAGACGCCAAGCGCGAATCGCTCGACAGCATCTTTGAACTGTTGCAGTATAAAGTCGAGGGCCGCTGTCGCTTTTTTGTCGTCGCCGGCTGTTTGGCACAGCGCTACGCAACTGAATTGCGCGCCGAAATCAGTGAAGTCGACGCCTTTGTCGGTACTACCAGTTTTGTAGACATCGTCAAAGTCGTCGATTTATTGCGCGACCGCAATCGCGTCTTAAGTCGCATCGACAGCGCCGACTGCATCACGGCGGACGATCTGCCGCGGCGCCTGCCGACCGGTCCAACTGGCTTTATTAAAATTGCCGAAGGCTGCGACAATCGTTGTACTTATTGCATCATTCCCAAACTGCGCGGCCGCTATCGCTCGCGCAAAATCGAAAGCATTGTCGCCGAAGCCGAGCGGATGGCCGCCGCCGGTGTGCGCGAATTGATCTTGATTGCACAGGATACGTCGCGCTACGGCATCGACCTCTACGGCGACTATAAATTAAACGATCTGTTGACCCAACTCAACGCCATTGCCGACTTAAAGTGGATTCGCCTGCAATACATTTATCCGGATATTTTGACCGATCAGATGATTGCCGGCATCGCCGCGCTGGACAAAGTCGTCAATTACTTTGACATACCGATACAACACGCCAGCGACGCGCTGTTGCAGCGCATGCATCGCAATACCAATATCGCCCAACTGACAAAGGTGATTCAGTCGATTCGGCAGCACTGCCCCGACGCGGCGATACGGACGACGGTTATCGTCGGTTTTCCCGGCGAGACGGCAGCAGATTTTAATATTTTACTGAACTTTGTCGACTATGCAAAATTTGACCGACTCGGCGCCTTCCGCTATTCATTAGAAGAAAATACGCCCGCTTATAAACTGCCCAATCGCGTGCCGGCCGACCTAGCCGAGCAGCGCTTAAGTGAGTTGATGGCGCGGCAACAAGATATTTCAGAAACGCTACAAGCTGCCAAGTGCGGCCAGCGCCAAACCGTGTTGATCGAGGAGGTTGTTGAAGCGGGCGATCTATACGTCGGTCGCACTGCCTACGACGCGCCCGAAATCGACGGCGTATGCTATGTCCACAGTTTCGGAAAAGAGATAGAAATCGGTCAATTTGTCGACGTTTTAATCAACGACTATTTAGAATTTGACGTGATAGGAGAGTATATTGAACACAGCAAATAAATTGACGATTATGCGCATTATTTCCGTGCCGTTCTTCGTCTATTTTTTATATTGCAATACGCCGGCCAGTCGGGCGATCGCCTTTGCAATTTTCGCATTGGCCGCGATGACTGATTTTGTCGACGGCTATATCGCCCGCCACTACAATCAAATTACCAATTTGGGCAAATTGCTCGATCCGGTGGCCGATAAAATCATGGTGGTCGCCGCCCTGATAACCCTAGTCGATTTGGCGGAGATTCCCGGCTGGGTAGTCATCGTCATCATTGCGCGCGACTTTATCGTCGACGTGCTGCGCATGACGGCGGCGGCACAGGGCATCGTCTTGCAGGCCGGCAAGCTCGGTAAAATTAAGACGACGCTACAAATGATGGCGATTGCCTTAATTATCATCGACAATTATCCGACCTCGTTGATCAATTTGCGCCTCGATCAAATACTCCTATACAGCGCATTGCTGATGACGGTAATCTCCGGCGCCGAGTATCTCGTCAATAACTGGAAGCGATTGAAGCTATGAAACGACAAACTGCCGCCATTTTGACGATTGGTACAGAACTGACCGTCGGGCACACGCTAAACAGTCACGCCCAGTATATTACGCGCGCGCTCAACGGCGCCGGTTACGACGTCAGCTATCACATATCATGTGCCGATGACGCCCGGCAAATTGTCAGCGCGTTGCAGTTTTTGGCCGATTCGGTTGAGCTGATCGCGGTCACCGGCGGGCTGGGACCAACCCAAGACGACATCACTCGCCAGTGCATCGGTCAGTTGTTGCAGGTGCCACTCGTTGAAGACTTAGACTCCAAACGGAAACTGGAAGGCCTTTTCAAAAATTTTGCGTCGCCGCTGACGGCCAATAACTATCGCCAGATCATGTTTCCACAAGGCGCGCGTATTCTCGTCAACGACGAAGGCACGGCAGATGGGTTTATCGTCGCCAAAGGCGGTTTGACGATCGCCGCTTTGCCCGGACCGCCGCGCGAAATGAAGCACGTCTTGACGCGATTGCTCGACACTTTGCATAGCGGCAAGGTAAAGTGCGAATCGTCCTTAAAGTTATTTGGCGCCGGCGAGTCGGCGATCGACGCTGCCATTGCCGACTTATCGGCCGATGGCGTCGCCGCCGGCATCTATGTCGACGACGCCATTATCACCGTGCGCTTGACGGCTTATGCCGCTGATGAGGCGACGGCTAAGGCGCGCATCGCACCGCTTTACCGAGCGCTGCGCCGGCGTTTGGCAGATTTGGTATTCGCCGAAGGCGAACGAGCGCTCGGCGAGGTCGTGATCGCCAAACTGCGCCGTAAGGGCCTGACGATTAGCGCGGCCGAAAGTTGCACTGGCGGTCGCGTCGCCGCTGAGCTGACGGCATTTGCGGGCGCCTCGGCGACTTTTATCGGCGGCGTGGTCAGCTATCACAACCGCGAAAAAATTAGACAGTTAGATGTGCCACAGACAGTTCTAGACCGCTTTGGCGCCGTCTCGCGGGAGACGGCTGCGGCGATGTTAAGTGGCCTTTTGGCGCGCACCAAAAGCGACGTTGGCGTAGCGATTACCGGCATCGCCGGTCCGAGCGGCGGCAGCTTAGAGAAGCCGGTTGGCTTGGTTTACATCGCGGTAGGCGACGCTCGCAATCAGCGCATTTACAAGCATCAATTTAAGCGCAATCGCGCTAGAAATCAGCGCTATGCGACATTGTACGCCCTCAAGGCGGTGTTGGATTTTATCGACCAAGCCTAGTGTGCAACTTGCATTTTAGCGCCTAAATATTGCCGTTTTTACTTGATTTAAATTGTAAAACGACGTATAATATAACAAACAGAACAAATGTTCGCTATGTGGAGGTCGCTATGGACGGAAGAAAAAAGGCACTGGAAACGGTGATGAATCAAATTGAAAAACAGTATGGCAAGGGCGCCATTATGCGCTTGGGTGACGACTCGATAAAATTGAATATCGACGTCATTTCATCGGGTTGCATGGCAGTCGACATCGCCTTGGGCATCGGCGGCATTCCCAAGGGGCGCATCGTCGAAATTTACGGCCCGGAGTCATCCGGCAAGACGACGGTCTCGCTGCACGTCATCGCCGAAGCTCAAAAGGCCGGCGGCGTGGCGGCCTTTATCGACGCCGAACACGCACTCGACCCGGTCTACGCCAGAAAGATCGGCGTCGACACCGACGAGTTAATCGTATCACAGCCCGATACCGGCGAGCAGGCGCTCGAAATTTGCGATGCCCTCGTGCGCAGCGGCGCCGTCGACATCATCGTCATCGACTCGGTAGCGGCCTTGGTGCCAAAGGCTGAGATCACAGGTGAAATGGGCGACAGCCACATGGGTTTACAGGCTCGCTTGATGTCGCAGGCGCTGCGCAAGCTGACGGCGTTGGTCAACAAGTCGAATTGTTCGGTCATCTTCATCAATCAGCTGCGCATGAAAATTGGCGTAATGTTCGGCAATCCAGAGACGACGACCGGCGGTAACGCGCTAAAATTTTACGCCTCGATGCGCCTCGATGTCCGTCGCATTGAATCGATTAAAGCGGGCGATAGCATCATCGGCAATCGCACGCGCGTCAAAGTGGTTAAAAACAAATTGGCGCCGCCATTTAAAACGGCCGAATTCGACATTATGTACGGCGAGGGCATTTCCAAAGTGGGCAGCACGCTCGACGCCGCCGTCAATGCTGAAATTGTCAAAAAAGCCGGTGCTTGGTACAGCTACAACGGCGAAAAATTAGGGCAGGGGCGCGAAAATGTCAAACAGTACCTAACTCAAAGTACGGCGCTGTACGATGAAATTGAGCAACTGGTCAAACGACACTATCAAATTGGCGCTGCGCCGGCGGCCGATGCGACCGATTGACAATAATTATTTCTTATACAATATTTAGTAAAATGTAGTCTGCCGTGTTGACAGACTACACAATAGAGAGTAAAATTAGAGAGTACGGTGAGTATCACTGAAGGCGGTTGCCTTTGATTACAATGCTCTCAATTCATGACATGACGAGACGTTGTATCAGTTTGATTATGATAGATGCGAATACACTTTAGACAGATATTAGAGCGATTATTCCGACTAGCAAATAATTAATCACGTTGATACATGCGAGCGACTTTGTTGTACGCATAAGGCCGAACACGGTCTTATTTTTTTACAAGTGACTGATTAGAACAGGGGGAAACACTATGGCAAATACTTTATTGTCGTCAGTTCTAATTGCGATCGCAATAGCGGTATTTGCGCTATTGATTGGCGGATTCATCGGATTTTTCATCCGTAAAAACATCGCCGAATCAAAGATGAAAAGCGCAGAACTGCGCGCAGCTGAAATTATCACCAACGCCAAGCAAGCTGCCGAATCAGAAAAGAAAACGAAATTGGTTGAAGCCAAAGACGAAATCTACCAAATGCGATTGGAGTTAGAAAGAGAGACAAAGAGCCGGCGCGGCGAGATTCAAGCATTAGAAAAGCGCAATATTCAAAAGGAAGAACAATTAGAAAACCGCACCAACAAGATCAACAAGCGTGAAGAATCACTCAATAAGCGACAGTCTTCACTCGACAAAAAAGAGTCGGCCTTACAGGACTTGGAACAGCGGCATTTGCGCGAACTAGAGCGCGTGTCTGGCCTCAGCCAAGACGAAGCTAAAAAGCAGCTACTCCAGGACTTAGAAAAGGAAATCAAGCACGAATCCGTCTTGTTGATCAAAGAGGCCGAAAACAGCATTCAGCAGACCGCCAAGCAGCGCGCTCAGGAAATTATTTCGATCGCCATTCAGCGCTCGGCTGCCGATCACGTTTCAGAGTCGACGGTTTCTGTCGTCGACCTGCCGAACGACGAGATGAAAGGGCGCATCATCGGCCGCGAGGGCCGCAATATTCGCGCCTTTGAAACGCTCACCGGCGTTGATCTGATCATCGACGATACGCCGGAAGCCGTCATCTTATCTTCGTTTGACGCCGTGCGCCGCGAGATTGCTCGAATTGCACTAGAGCGATTAATCCAAGACGGTCGGATACACCCGGCGCGGATTGAGGAAATGGTCGCCAAGGCCAAAAAAGAAGTTGATCAGAAAATGAAAGAATACGGTGAAAACGCCACTTTTGAGGTCGGTATTCACAACTTGCATCCCGAACTCGTCAAATTGTTGGGGCGCTTGCACTACCGCACCAGCTATGGCCAAAATGTGCTAAAACACTCGATTGAAGTCGCTGAACTGTCATCGATTTTGGCCGCTGAATTAGGCGTCAATACGCGCATCGCCAAGCGCGCCGGCCTACTGCACGACATCGGCAAAGCCGTCGATCAGGAATTGGAAGGCACGCACGTCGAGTTGGGCATGAACTTGCTAAAGCGCTATAAGGAATCGAAAGCGGTCATTCACGCCATGAGCACACACCACGGCGACTATGAACCGGAGACGATTGAAGCCATCTTGGTCACTGCCGCCGACGCCTTGTCGGCAGCGCGTCCCGGAGCGCGCCGCGAAACGCTCAACACCTATATCAAGCGCCTAGAGGGACTGGAAAACATTTCTAATTCTTATCAGGGCGTCGACAAGTCATTTGCCATTCAGGCTGGTCGCGAAATTCGCATTATGGTCGTGCCGGAAAAAATTTCCGACGACGAAATGGTGCTATTGGGACGCGATATTAGAAAACGCATTGAAGAGGAACTGGACTATCCAGGTCAGATTAAAGTCAGCATGATTAGAGAGACGCGCTCAGTTGAGTATGCAAAATAATGATTTTACTAGCTTGCAATTTTGCAAGCTAGTACTATGTAGGGGGTAGGGTATGTCCAATCGCTATCAAAATCCGCTCGTTACGCGCTATGCCAGCGCAGAGATGACGACGTTATTTTCAGACGACAACAAATTTGCCACTTGGCGGCGCTGTTGGCTGGCTTTGGCAGAGGCACAGCGGGAATTGGGGCTGGCCATCGACGAGCGCCAAATCGCTGAAATGCGCGCCAATATCGAGGCAATCAACTACGATGTGGCTAAGGAATACGAAAGACAAACCCGCCACGATGTGATGAGTCACGTTTACGCCTTTGCCGAACAGTGCCCCAGCGCGAAACCGATCATACACCTCGGCGCGACTTCGGCCTTTGTCGGCGGCAATAGCGATTTGTTGATTATGCACCAAGCGCTACAACTGATTGCGAAAAAACTGGCCGCCGTCATGAAGCGATTAAGCGAATTCGCCATAACTTACAAGGCCTTGCCGACGCTGGGATATACCCATTTTCAACCGGCCCAACTGACCACTGTCGGCAAGCGGGCGACATTATGGTTGCAAGATTTACTATTGGATTATCGCGATATTGAATACTTATTACGAGGTTACTGTCTGCGCGGCGCAAAGGGGACAACTGGCACCCAAGCCAGTTATTTGGCGCTTTTTGATGGCGACGTCGACAAAGTTGAACAGCTCGATCAGCTGGTTTGTCAAAAGCTGGGCTTTGAACAGACCATTCCAGTCAGCGGCCAGACCTATACGCGCAAGCTGGACAGCAAAATAATTGCCAGCTTGGCCGGCATCGCCCAGTCGATGCATAAAATGACTAACGACCTGCGCCTATTGCAGCACCTCAAAGAAATTGAAGAACCCTTTGAAAGTAATCAGATTGGCTCATCGGCGATGGCCTATAAACGCAATCCAATGCGTTCAGAACGAATTGCCAGCTTAGCGCGCCTGGTGATTGCCAATATGGCCAATCCGATGATGACGGCGTCCAGCCAGTGGCTGGAGCGCACGCTAGACGATTCGGCCAATCGACGCATTAGCTTGCCGGAGAGTTTTCTGGCGATCGACGGCATATTAAACATCGCCATCAATATTTGCAGCGGACTAGTCGTCTATCCCAAAGTTATCGCAAAGCACGTCGCCGCCGAATTGCCCTTTATGGCAACTGAAAACATCATTATGGCAGGGGTCAAGAGGGGCGGCGATCGACAAGTGCTACACGAACGGATTCGCCAGTTGTCGATGCAGAGCGCCCAGCGCGTAAAACAGGATGGCGCAGAAAATGATTTATTGGAGCGCATCGTCGCCGACGAGACCTTTAACATCGACCGCGCCGACATTGTCAAACTGACCAATCCCAGTCTTTATATCGGTCTGGCACCGCGTCAAGTTGAACAGTTTATCGCACGACATATCAACCCAATTATAGCCGAATACGGCGACGACCTATCTACAACCATCAAGTTGAACGTCTAAAAGGAGTGTCGATTAACTGTTCCTTAAATATCTATTTTGGGAATAGTTAATAATGGTATCAAATATGAAGCAAAAATACTATATATATTTAGTCATTGGCATCTTCGGCATTTCACTTTCACCGATCATTACGCGTTACGCCACTGTGCGGCCGCTGACGATTGCACTTTACCGCATGATTACCGTCACGTTGATTATGCTGCCAATGCTCAATAAAAAACTATTGAAGATTAAAGACATCCCACGGCGCAATTTAATTTATTCGCTGTTAAATGGCGTCGTCTTAGCATTGCATTTTATTACTTGGTTTTACGCGATTCAAATGACTAGCGTGGCCAGCGCCGCCGTATTGGTCAATTTACATCCGGTGTTGCTCGTCATCTTGACGCGCGTCTTTTACGGCGAACGAACGCGTTTTTTACAGTTGATAGCCATTATCATTACGATTGGCGGCAGTATGCTTTTAGCTTACTCCGATGGCAATATTTCCGGTCACGCTTTAAATGGTGATTTATTTGCAATTTTATCGGCGATGTTATTTGGCGTCTACATGTTTATTGGCGATGTCAGCCGTCGCAAAATCGAAAATGATCTCTATACTTTTGTGGTTTACGCCAGCAGTGCCGTCTTTTTAATCGTCTTATCGGCCATTGCCTTCCCGCAGGCCTTTATCGTGACCGATCCGATTAACTATTGGGTCTTTTTGGGTTTGGCCATCGTCCCCACCCTACTCGGTCACAGCATGTTGACTTTGTCGCTTAAAGTAGTGTCCTCTAAGACGCTATCGGTATCTGTACTGGGCGAACCGATTATCGGTACCGTAATCGCCTACTTCTTATTTGACGAGGGCTTTACCGCCTTAAAACTAATTGGCATTGCCATCGTTTTAACTGGCATTTACTTGTACAATTATTTTGGTAATAATAAAAAGCGCAGCGCGATTGACGAGGTTCTAAATGAATAAAAAGAAAATTATTCACAATAAGACTTCCAAGCCAGACAATATTGTAGCGGCCGAAAGCCAAATAAAAGATCGTTGTCGTGAATTGGAAAATGACTTTCCAAATTACTTATACGATTATTTTGTCTATTTAAAAAACGGCGTTGCACTGACGACGCGCTATGCCTACTTATCGGATTTGCACTTTTTCTTCCGCTACTTGGTAGTCGAGACGCTGCTGACAAAGGCTGAAAACATCAACCAAATTACTTTAAAAGAACTGCGTCAAATTAAAGCCAAAGACGTCAACCGCTTTATTGGCGATTACTGTGCCCACTATGAAATGGAAAAAAACGGCGCCACTTATGTAATGGAAAATCGCAATCGGTCCCTTTCGCGCAAGAAATCAGCGCTCAGTGTCTTTTTTAAATTTCTCTACCGTGAAGAAATGCTAAAGAACGATATTACGATTGGCTTTAATCCGATTAAGCTACCAAAACCGCAGCCAGATGCAATTAAGCGCTTGCAAATTGAAGAAGTGGCGACGATGATTCGGGCCGTTGAGCTCGGCGAAGGCTTAACGCCGCGCGAAAAGCGCTACTGGGAAAAGACTAAGTATCGCGACAAGGCCATTTTAGTTTTGTTTACGACCTACGGCTTGCGCCTGAGTGAATTACAACAACTCAACTTGTCGACTTTTAACTTTAGTCGGGGGGAGTTTACCATTTATCGCAAGCGCGGTAAAGAAGTGATTATGCCGATCAATCAGAGCGCGCAGCGCGTAATTGACGATTATATACAGTATGAACGCAATCAGCTCGAATTGAAGTCGAGCGATGGCGATGCGCTATTTTTGTCCTTGCAAGGCACGCGGCTGACAATTCGCGCCATTCGCAATTTGGTTAAAAAATACACTTCTATCGCCCTGCACACCAGTCGCGAAAAAGGATATAGCCCTCATAAATTGAGGGCTACGGCTGCTTCTTCGCTAATTGAATTTGGCTTTTCAATCTACGATGTACAAAATTTACTCGATCACGATAATATTACGACGACGCAACTCTATGCGGCGCATCGCAAAAATGCCAAACGCGATATACTGGCCAATTACGAATTATTGGACGATTAGAGTAAATCTAATAGTGCATAGGCGCGCACAAAACTACCTTCGGCGCCATCGATCAACAGCGGTGCTGCCGAGAATAAAAAGTTTTGGCAGTCTAGCGCTTCTAAATTGTTTAAATTTTCGATGATGCCAACTTCATTGCCCAGTAACACTTTATGGGCGGCTTCATCGCCGACTTGATCGGGTGAAATAAAGTCTAATCCAACCGCCTTGACGCCCAACTCGACCACTTTTTCGGCAAACTCTACTGACAAATAGGGAAATGCATCGACGTACTGAGCCGTGCCCCAGTGTTTTGAGTGCCCCGTTCTAATCAATAGTATGTCACCTGCCTCGATCGCCTGTCCCTCTAAGGCAGCGGCGCTAATTTTATAATCAGCACTGCAGTCGACATCGATTACAGTTGCTCGGCCGACATATCTGTCGAGCGTTAGTTGATCGAGCGTCTTGGCGCCTTTGACATAGTGACTGGGAGCATCGCAGTGGGTGCCGCAGTGCACGATTGAGCTAAATACCGTCGCGTTAAAGCCGTGTTCGTCAATATTACATACTTGAGTGATCTCCGGTAAACTGGTACCTGGATAAATTGACATCTTTTGATTATAAGCCTGTGATAAATCGATAATTCTCATATACCCCTCCCCTTGATACAATCGACAATAGTCGTCGCCTCTATTCTATCAAGTAAAGGTAGTTTCGTCAAATTAGCGGTTTGGTCGATAGGCGATGGCATCGGCCTGAAACGACAACCCGTCTGCACCGCCTCGATGTGCGAATTCAGTTTGGAATGATTTTCGCACCGGGTATTTGCCATTAAATTTCTCTTTTATCACTTTTTCCATAATTGGAATATTCCAAATGTCGCGAAACAGACAATCGATTTGGACGACATTCTCTAAAGTTAAACCGACCGTTGCCAATCTTTTTTCCATTTGTTCGAAGGCGCCATTTATCTGCGCCTCAACTGTGCCGCCGACGTTTCCCACACAATAATTTAGAAAGCAGAATTCGCCGGCACAGACGATACCGGAATGAACCCATTCGTCATTGACATCAAATCGCTCGATGTTATTCATTGTACCCCCTACTACCTCCGTCGTCACTTGTCGTTGAATCGGCCGCGCGCGGCAAAGCCAATGCCTATAACGCCACTAGTATTAGGCGCCATTTAGCGGAATTTGTAGGCGCTGTCCGGGAAAAATTTCAGTGCTATCGAGTTGATTCGCCTCTTTAATTTGGTAGATAAAAGTGCGAATGTCGTCGTAGTGTTCCGGGTAAGACTGGGCAATCGTCCACAGCGTATCGCCGTACACGACGTGATAGGTTTCATAGCGTTGAATTTTATTGGCATTGCTGAACAGCGTGTCGCTCAAATTTACAAAAATAGCAATTATCACAATGACGAGGCCCATAATCATTAAATTCTTTACTAAGCGCATGGCGTTAAAGCGATAGCGTTTACGGCGTTGCAATGTCGTTTTCATAATCCCCTCCTGCTCACTTCTAAAAAGAACATCTGTTCGCATTTATATTATAACCGAACATCTGTTCTTTTGCAAGCGAAATAGCGAACTTATGTTTGATTTTTTTGTATTTTTGTGTTATTCTGTAAAAAAAGGAGGTAGCTATGGCGAACGATTTGACTGACAAACAAAGGGAAATACTGACTTTTATCGAACGGCAAGTGGCCGAGCGCAATATTCCCCCCGC
>PDWJ01001843.1_pt1 | contig 24390 bp, 24 predicted proteins | sample 1430881 | NCBI WGS metagenome assembly PDWJ01 (sample SAMN01162460, study PRJNA174530) | Oral metagenome, whole genome shotgun sequencing project. | biome: Marine environment; feature: Marine mammal; material: Swab sample of the gingival sulcus; isolation source: swab sample of gingival sulcus...
TTGCATGACGGAATTGCGCAGCGTTAGCATAAGCGCTTCGATAAATTCCACCGATTGCCCCGTTAAGCGCGGAACCGTGTCCGCATACGTAAAGCACCGTTAAACGCCAGCGCTGAAAAACCCGAGATTTCTCCACTTCGGTCGAAATGACGATAAAGTAGAAAGTTGAAAGGAAAACCTTAAAACACTAAAATCAAGTACTTAAAACCTTAAAGTCATAATCAAAAACGAGATTTCTCGACTATGCTCAAAATGACGAAAATATAGAATTTTGATTATCCTTTTTTATTTTGTCTGTCAGTGCAATCATTTCGTCAATTTGGTCACTGATAAAGCCAATTGTCGTCTTAAGCGGCTGATCAGTTGAAACATCGACACCGGCACGCTTAGCGAATTCAAGTGGTGATACTGAACCACCTAGTTTTAATACTTCTAGCCAATTTTTAATAACAGCGTCACCTTCGGCTAAAAACTTTTGATTAACGGCAGTAGCAACGGTTAAACCAGCGCTATAAGTATAAGGGTATAGCCCCATGTAATAGTGTGGTTGACGCATCCATGTCAGTTCGGCACCTGCTACCATTTCAACTGTGTCACCCCAGAATTTTTGAAGGGTTTCAAGCTTTAAGCGGTTAAAATCTGCCGCACTTAAATTGCCACCTTGATCGACTATTTTATAGCATTCTCGTTGGAAATGCGCCTCTAATAAATGCGTCACAAAATTGTGATAATAGGTTTGACCCACCATATTTGAAATAACCCAGCGTTTTAATCTGGCATCATCAGCATTTTGCTTAAGTAAGTAGTTCGCCATTAAAAGTTCATTGATGGTCGATGGTGCCTCAATTAAATAAATTGATGGCATGTCTTCAAAAATACTTTGATGCATTTTAGAATAATGCCCTTGTACAGCGTGCCCTAATTCATGGGCGAGTGTAAATATACCTTCCATTCTGCCCGACCAAGACAACAAAACATAAGGGTGCGCGTTATTAGGTGTAACACAATAAGCACCGCTCGCCTTATTTTGATTGAAGGCAAAGTCGATCCAACGCTCATCATAGGCACGCTTTAGCAAGTTTTGATAGTCATCGCCGTATACTGAAAGCCCCTCTAAAATATAGTCTTTCGATTGTTCGACGGTTATTTGCTTTTCAAAATCAGCATCTACTGCCATTTTTAAATCGGCAAATGTCATTTTGTCTAGCCCGTGAATGTCTTGTAATAACTTAGCATATTTGCGCATGGCAGGGGCTAAATCTTCAACAATGCGATCAATTTGTCTGTCATACATATCGCGCGTTACTTTTTGTTCGAATAGTAAATAGTCAAAGACAGAATCAAAGCCGCGCAGTGTTGCCATAATTTTTTCTTGCTGCATTTGGGCGTTAAGCGCTGAGGCAATTGTGTTTTGGTATTTTGCCAAGTGTTCTGAAAAGTGTGCAAATGCCTTGCGTCTGGTTTCGGTATCGACAATACCATCAAATGTATTTTCAAACACAACAAAGTTAAAAGGCGTTTTTTTGCCATTTACTTCTAAATCAGGGTATGTTAGGTCAACCAATTTAGCTTGACCATATATTTTATGTGGTGTCATAAAATAACCAGTAAAGGCCTTTAAGACCTGCTCGGCTTCAGCACCTAACAAGTGCGGTTTGTTTCTAATAATATCTTCAACAAAGCCTTTACAGATTTGATCTTGTTTAACTTCTTCTAGTATTTTTTCATCTACTACTTTGGCTTCAGCTTCAATAAAACTAAGCTCACTTAAGATATTGGCATAAGTCGATTGCGCGAGCGCATCATTGCTTAAACTTTCGCTATTTGACATATCGACATCGAGCGCCATATAGGTATAGGCAGCCAAATTGTACAGTTTTGACGACAAATCGGCGTAGGCTTTAATTGCCTTTGTCAAATTTTCAGCGTTATTTAATTTGCCATAGTAATCTTCTTTTAGTTTTTTGGCTGCTGCTTGGCAGTCTGCTAATTGTCTTTTAAAATCGGCGGTATCTTTACATAAAACGGTTAAGTCCCAAGTAAGTGCTTTGTCAACGTCTTTACGCAGTGGTAAGGTTTTCATAGTGTTCCTCTCTTTTTTATCAATCGTTATACATTTTTAATGCGGTTAGTTTTTTATAGTATTTAACTCACTAAAATTTATTTTACTATTATTCTAAACGCTTATCAATATAATCTGACGCCTTTTATTTTTTAAGTGTCAGGTTCAGTCATTATAACTGTATTTCGCTATCTTTGCGATAATTAAATTTTAAATTTGTACTTACCCTTACCTTGTCCTTTAACAGGTTCAATTATTTCTAATTGCAACATTTTTTTAATTAGCGCCGAGGCAGGCGATGCTGTTATTTTTAATATTTCTGTGACTTGTTTTCTTCCAAAAATAGCAGTTCCGAGTTTTTCTTTAAGTGTCACAATATGTTTTTTTGTCTTTGCAGTAAGTTTTTGTGTAAATTCAATGTCCTGTTTCGAGCTTTCAATGTTCTGTTTTGAGTTTTTAATGTCCTGTTTAATATGTAATGTTCGGTTTTTTAATTCATTATTTTTTGAGAACAACAGGTTTTCCAAGAATCTTTCTAAAAATAGTGTGGTTTCATAAATTCCTGAAGTTAAATCATTATAATTAGCTCTAACTAGAGCGTTTCTAAAATACCAAGCATGTTCAGCAAAAATATCATTGGTTACAACAAATCCCAGCGTTTTCAAATACTTGATTAAAAAAACGGCAGTTGTTCTTGTATTACCTTCTGCAAACAGATGAATTTGCCACAAGTCAGCAACAAATTTTGCCAAATGCGCAATAGTATCTTGCATCGATAAATCTTTATAAGAAAATGATTTTTCTTTTTCTAAATCATATATTAGCGTGTTCAAAAGGTCAGGTGCATTACCATATATTACAGTTTTTCCATCTAAAATCCATTCTTTTTTTGTGATATTGTAAGTTCTAATTTTTCCAGCATGCTTGTAAATGCCGTCAAATAAATATTTGTGAATAGATAAGTATTGATTTGCAGTAAAAGAAAATGCTGATTCAGAAATGAGCTTTGCAATTCGCGCAGAAACAATATCCGCTTCTTCTGTACGATCATCTTTTTCAGGGTTTTCTTCGTAATAAGCCAGGATTAATTGTTCAGCGTCATCAAAAGAAATAACGCCCTCTATATTTTTTGAAGCAGTTTCAATCAAATAAGCCGACGGTTTTAATCCATCGACATCTTGTAATCCAATTGCTGTTTGCCATGCATATAATTTATCGCGCTTTTTTGGTTCTTTACATTTTATATATTCACTAAATGGATCTTTTTTCATCGCAATCTCCGAAATATTAAGACTTACACTATATCTATTTTACCATAAAACACATAACTATTGATGTATTCTATCAAAAATATTTAGATACCAGGTTCAATTTCTAACTATCATTTCTTTAGTTTAAAGTGCATTGCTACATTATTAACGAGCGTATCAATCGATAGTTGCCCATCGTTGACAATATAATAGTAACCCAATTGTAAACACGCCTTTTCAACTTGTTTGGCAAATTGTATATCTCTTTGCATCCAATTGGCAAAGGCTTGCGCTTTGTCAGTGCAATTTTCTAGCACATATTTAACCCAAGTACGCTGTTTATAGTGTTCAACTTGAAAGTCGGACGTTGGTATAATTGCCAAATACGTCTTATCGAATTTAGTAATTTTATCTATTAATTTTGGTAAAAAAGCAGCGCCTTCAGTAATGATTGGCTTATTAGATTTTATGCTCAATAAATCTGCTAAAACAATATCAAATATTTCTTCGTAAAACGCAATTTCTTCACGGCACATTAAAGCAGGCGTCCGCAGCCAGATTTCGTCTGAATTTCTGTTCAAACGCGCCTGACAAATTGGCGCTTTTTTAAAAGCAGCTAAAGCCGTATATTTTTCTAAGTGATCGTCTACTTTAAAATAAAAAAAGTTGTACTTTTTTGCCAAAGCTTCGGCCACTGTACTTTTGCCACTGCAAGGCGAACCACCAATAATATAAAGTTTTGTCATCGTTTTACCTTTCGGTTTGTTTTAAGACCATTACTTAAAATGCAGATTTCTTTATCTATATTTATCTCTTTTAATTACAATGTTTAAAATTGAAATTAGAGCCAGGAATAAAATACCTGCAACGACCCATATAATCCAGCTTGATTGCCAATGATTAGTATATAGACTATAGCCAATATATATGGCAGTGACAATGCTCCAATAGATAACTGAAACATTGATAAATATCGGCATGTTTTTCTTTTTTTCTTTTGTATAGTCGTCCTCTTGGAGAATTATTTGAAAACTAGCATATACATATCCGGTTTTAACTAATATAAACACGCCGATGCCAACAATTACTATTGTTAAAGAGAGTAAATTCATCAGTAATAAATCATTGTCGTCATCTATGATAGAGCCGATCAATATTGGTATTATCGATAAAATGCAGAGCGAAACGCCAATGATATTATTTCGTGTAAATATAGACTTATAGGTATTTCTTTTGTCTTGTACTGTTTTTAATAAAAAATCTTCTATTTTCAAAGGCTCATTTTCTAAATATTTAAATTTTTCTAACTTAGATGAATGGAACATTAGAATGCCTATCGATATTGCCGCTATAACAATTAATATTGTAAAGCCAATAAAGTTAAACGCATCTGAATATTGACTATATTCTTCTAACTCGCCGATAACCGATAAATTAATTAGTGCAATCGGAGAAATAATAAGAATAAAAACGCCAAGCGCAAAATACTTAGCTCTATTTTTCACTTCAGATAAAAATGACTCCGCCTCATCTAACGAAACATTTTTATAATTAGATGCGGGTTCAAATACCACTTCGGTTTGATAGCTTTCTATTTCATCTTTTAACAAATAATCAGTACTAACGCCAAATAATTCTGAAAGCTTAATAGTTTTTTCAATATCAGGAACAGATTGCGCGCCTTCCCATTTTGAGACAGATTGCCTTGTGACACTCATTTTTTCAGCAAGTTCTTCTTGCGTAAAATTATGTTTTTTTCTAAGTAATATAATTTTATCTGCAAATTTCATTTTGCCACCTTTAGTCCTTTATAATATGTGTTCGTTTATAGCAATTCTATCAATTAATGATATTTACTTCAACCAACTCACACCATTCAATTTGTCAACTGGTAGTTGCGTTCCCCAGTTTTAGCCATTTTCACAAGATTATTTAAAGATGTTGAGTTTGATTTTATATAATACACATATTATTACAATACAAAAGGTTTACATTGTAAATCAATTGTGTTATAATCATCTTGACAAGGAGGTGTATTATGAGTAAGACAATACCCACTCAAATTCGCATTGATGCAGATGTAAAAAAACAAGCAACTGGTCTCTTTAAAGCGCTCGGTATGGATATGTCCAGCGCAGTCAATATTTTTCTGCGCCAATGTATTTTAAATAATGGTTTGCCTTTTAGTGTCGAATTACCTAAATACAATTTAGAAACATTAGAAGCTATGGCGGAAGCAAAAAAAATATCGCGTGACCCTAGTGTCGCTTCATATCAAACAACTGACGAACTATTTGCTGAATTGGATAATGACTAATGTATAAATTAAAATACACGACAACTTTCAAAAAAAGCTATAAAAGAATTAAAAAGCGTGGTCTCGATATTAAAATTTTAAAAAATGTCATCGAAACCCTACGGCAAGGGAAATCGCTTGATGCAAGATTTAAAGTACATCAGTTGAAAGGAAATTTCAGCGGTTATTATGAATGTCATCTAAAACCCGATTGGTTACTAATATATTTAATTGAAGATGATATTCTTACTTTAACACTAATCAATACTGGTAGTCATTCAGATTTATTTAAAAAATAAGTTTATAACTACTGCCATTGTCTGTTTTTTTATATGGCTTAAAACCCAGTTTTTCAAAACATTTTTGTGAAGCAATGTTCCAATTGTATATTTCTGCAATGTTTAGTTCAGTATACCCCAATTGGCGTGCTCTGTTAATTAATGTTTTAATCACACGCGTTGCAATTTTGCGGCCACGTTGTGCTTTTTCGCCAATCACAATTGGCAAATTTTGCTGGCTAAGTGCCACATCGCCAATTGGTTTGTAATCGCCGTCGATTAAAAGCTCGATAAAAAACAACTCCGCATGTTTATCAAGATATTCGTACATCGCTGTTAGCTTATCCATGTCGTATGGTTCTTTTACACCGTCGACCAGCCAAACCAGTTCACTGTCTTGATACCAAGGGAGTGCAAAATCATAATGACCATTATACTTACGTAAGCGAATGTCTTTATCTACTGTTATGATCATCTGCCTTTACCCGAGCAATAAAGTCTAGCACCTTTTTTTCAATGATTTTGATTGTCTTAATAAATTCATCATCGCCTTTGCCACTGGGGTCGTCAATGCCCCAGTCTTCTTCTTTGACTTTGGCACCCATAACGGGGCAAACCACATTACAGCCCATTTTGATAACATAGTCGACTTCTGGAATATCGTTAATCAATTTAGATTTTTGCGATAATTCCATATCAATTTGGTGCATCTTTTTCATCATGCGTACAGCATCTTGGTTAATTTGGTCGCTTAACACTGTACCTGCCGAATAGACAGCCAACACATCAGCGCCATATTTTTTGGCAAATGCTTCAGCAATTTGACTTCGGCATGAGTTGTGAACACAGACAAATGCAACTTTTTTCTTCATTATATCCTCGATTTTTGTCATGATTTTTCTCTAATTTTTACGCTAGACGTGCTCATAGTTGTTTATATATTAGTAATTGTTCAGCCAAGTTGTCATTTCTAATGAAGACGAAGAAGGAATCGAGATCTCACCACGTTGGTCGAGATGACATGATGTTATGCATTTCGACTGAATAGTTACATATATTATATTGTGAAACGCTAAATACTTGTTATAAAAGCCACCGTGTTAGCAAATAAATAATAATTATTATTGACGAGTTCGACTACTTCTGTAAAACTACCGGGACTATACATCGCTTGCCCTACATAATCTTCGTAATTATTCATAATAAGCATAATTTCTTCACTTAGATTAGGAAAATCTTTTTTAATTTTTCTTATTAAGGCTTTACATTTTTTATCTTCACCTATTTTATAATAATAAATAGCAAGTGGAAATGTTTCTAATAACGTGTTCATCGACTTTTCTTGTAATTGCAATATTTTTTCGTCTTCAAAATAGGCATACAAGCCTGCCAACCGAAATCTCATGCCTAAACTGTCGTTATTGCTGAGTTCAATCATTTCTTCTGCTAGTTTTAGTGCCCTGCCGTATCTGCCAGTATCTCTTAGATGAATAAATTTTTCATACAGCAATAGCATGTAATCTCTAGTTTCAAAGATGAGCCAAAATTCACCTTTGTCTTCAAAATAACCTTCTTTTTCTAATTTGGTTGCTTCACTAGATATCAGTTTATCTAAACCTTCTAAATATTTTTTGTCATCTCTAAAAGCGTATTTCTTTTTTAAAGTATGTAGTTTAGAAGCTAAATCTGTCTTTTCTGTTCTAGCCATTTCAAAACTCCTTCTAATCGTTTTTCTCAACACTTCTGCATTTTTCTCAACACTTCTGCGTTTTTAACTTAAAAGTTTAAAGTATAATATTGCGTTTGATCATTAACAGATGTTCCATGCATTCTAGTAATTGTATTATTCATATTAAACCTTTCAATTTTCTACTTTCAACTTTCATTATACAACATTGCCGATAAAAATAACAATTCAAATTCGTTTATATTCTTACTCAAGCTGATTTTTTATAATATTAACCAAACGCGTTCAAGTGCTATTTTTGCGAATGCTTTTTCAAAAATATAAATATCAGTATAAAGTAAACTAACTGCGCAAATAAAAATTGATCTAAAGATAAAAACTTCATAAATCCCCAAAAAGGTGATTCTAAAACGCTTACAGTAAAGAAAGCTAAAATATTGCCATAAGTTACAATATGGCCAAGCACCCCTAAGTATTTTGTAATGATTGAAAATAAACTTAAACCAATATAAAGCAAAGCAATAATTCTTAAATATTTATTATCTGAATTTCGGCTGTAAATAACATATGTAGAGAACAGAACAAAAAATATCGCTGATATAATGACATTCGTAAAAATAGGACCTTTAAACATAAGCATCGGTCTAAGTGATGTGTAAACTGAAATAAAATATATCAAAACAACCGCAATTGTAAGTGATTTTTTAAGATATTTATGCATCATCTATCTGCCTTTTATAGTACTTAAGCCCTTATTTAAAGTCAAAAATTCAGTTTTAGGGAACTTTTGTATTATTTATCGTTAAAAAGTTCCCTAAGTCATTCAATTAATTTTAAACAATTTGCCTTTATAAAATTAAATAATGCACCATTATCGCTATCTTCGTAATAACGTATTAATAGCTTTTTAAATTTCGGTACAAATGCTTCAGGAATAATCAGTAACCCCTTGCCAGCTGCTATTAAAAAATGATTAGCAAAAATAACCGCTGCGCGTTTATTGCCATCTATAAAAATTTGCGATTTCATGCAATAAAGACAAATATTTATTGCCTTATCGATTGCATCATTAGAAGCATTAATGATCTGCACAAGGTCTTGCTTTATTTTGTCTTCTTCGGGAATTGGTGGAATATAGGATGAACCGCCAATACTGACTGGCAATCTTCTGGCAGTGCCACCGTTGACATAAAACCCCTCGTTAATCAATTTGGCAATATGGCATAACACGCTATAATCACTGCCATAAGAGATTACATCTTTATCTAAAATGAATTCCCACGCATGCTTCAAATTTAGTATTTTTTGAATATCGCTTGCTTTTACACCGACAACTTTGCCGTTATTAATAATATCTTCAGTCTGTGGAAAAGTAGTTCCTATACCTTCAAGCACTGCTTGGTCATAAATGTTCTGTGCTAAATTTGCCCTTGCAAAATCAATATTTAAAATAACCGCGGTGCTTAACTCTTTAGACTGATAACCTAGCTTTGCCAGCTCTTTATCAATTTGTCGAATCGCTTTTTTTATTTGCTTTGCTTCTCTTGCATTTTTTAATAGCAGTTGATAAAGCTCATCAGAATAGACGCCGACATAGGTTGACGTAAGTTTGCCAGAGATTCTTTTTCTAGTATACAAGTACTTGTTATCTCCAATTTGCTTAATTTCAGGTGTGCCATCATATGGCATAAGATTAAGCCTTGCATTGTAATCTGCTTTTTCTTGTAATAAACTTTGAATTGTTGAATAATTCAATTCGATCACTCCTTTAGGGAACTTTATAGCTTAAATTATATAATAAAGTTCCCTAAAAAGCAAATGGATAAATATTTATTAGACGCTATATTGCCATACATATTAATTCGCAACCGAAAGCGAGCTCTCTCCACTTCGGTCGAGATGACATGTTGTTTTCTATTGTGATCGAACAACTAACTGTAATCTAAATACATACTTTTCAACTTAAAAAACCTGACGGCAATAAATATTTTGTACAGTCAAGTTTTTTTATTCGATGTCAGTTTTATTAACGACACTTTAATTATTATTTTCTCATACTAAAATAGACTTCACCTGATTTAATTTCGCCTCTGCCCATGATTAACAGCTCTGATACCGTTACAAAATGGTAGCCCTCGTCTAACAACTTAGGTATTAGGCTTTCCATCGCCTCTACTGTTGAAGCGTGAATGTCGTGGCTGAGCACAATACTGCCATGGGTAGCATTTTTTAGTATTGAATTGTAGGTCTTTTGTGCACTGCGCGTTTTCCAGTCTAATGGGTCAACGTTCCAATTTACTAAATGAACGCCTAAACTTTTAGCGACAGCTTTGACATTGTTATTGTAGGCGCCATAAGGTGGTCTAACCGATAGTGGGTCGACACCCGTTAATGACGCAATTTTAGCACGCGTCTGCATAATTTCTTTGGTTAATTCTTCATCAGAAAGTTTTTTAAAACTGCGATGCGTCCAAGAATGACCGCCTATTTCGTGCCCTTCTTCAATCATTCTGGGTAGCAATTCAGGATAGCGGTCAATCTGCGAACCTAAAACGAAAAACGTTGCCTTTACATTATTCTCTTTTAGAATATTGAGCAATTTCTCGGTATGTGCACCCGGCCCATCATCAAAGGTAAGCGCGATCACTTTGTCGTTTTCACTAAATTCGTTCTTTGCAATGTTTTGTGCATCTTGCTTAAGGTTTTCCAAGTTTTCTATTTCTGTTTCATTGAGTACTTTGGGCGTAGCCTCATCTTTTTCTTCCACAACTACGTCATTATTGATGGAGTCATCTTTATTTTGTAACATGTCATAACTGGCAAAAATTTTAACCACACCATCAGATTCAGGTAAATACTTGCCCTTTTCTAAAACAATTTCAACACCATCTTCTAAAAAAATCCAATTGTCTAAAAGCTGTTCGTCAACAAAGTTTTCGTCGAGATTTTTTGTTTCTATTATGTACTTTTTCAACTTATTTATTTCTTCAGCTTCAAGTATATTGTCAATGATCAGTACCTTACCGGTGTTCAAGTCGGCATTAAACGATTTAAAAATTGAAATCGGATGTGCATAATTAGGGCTATTGTATTCGCCATTAAACTCGACAACGACAAAGTTTTCGTTGACAATATATGAATTGTATGTAATTAACAATTCGCCCTCGCTTGCTGAAGCTTCCGTTTGATAAGTTGCCAATGTCTTGTCTACCCAAGCTTTACATTCATTATCAAATTCTGCTAAATCACCCTGCGGATAGGTAATATAAGCAAGTAAATTACCAGCATTTATATTGATGTATTCTTCAGTGCCGTACTGACGCACTGGCGATTCAAAACCATCATCTGAAATCAAAAATTGCGACAGATCTTTCTCGTTGTCGTTGGGTTCTGTTGAAAGATTATTTGTGTCGCTTGCTGTCGTACTCAGTTGCGCGCTTTGCGCTTCTGTATTATTAGTTGTCGCTTGGCACGAACACAGTGTTACTAGCAAAATAACCGATAACGCTATAAAGCTCAGCAGCTTAACATTTGTTTTACTCATTGTTCTCCTCTTTTGGTGTAATTTAACTTTTTCATCTAAATAATGTCGTTTTATATCGGTTGTAAGTATTCAGTCAAAAATCAGCTAATAAGTCATTTTTAAAAAGCGAGATTTCTCGATTACGGCTACGCCTTCACTCGAAATGACAACTTGACTGAACAGTTACTATCAGTCTATTAAATAGCTGTTTTGACTTCAATTAAATTGCCATCTAAATCATAAAAGCGCATGACTTTTTGACCATCACTAAGTGTCATCAGTTTAGTGAGATAGCGCGTGTCAGGGTAAATCCGTTCAAGTTTTTCGGCAAATGCCTCAATATTAGCTTCTTCAAAGTAAAGCATGCTGGCATTGTTTTCGCTGACAATCGGCTTGTCGATGCTTGCCTGCCACACTTTTTTGTCTTGTAATACAAGCCCTTCCATTAAAATTAGATTGCTATCAAAATCTCTTAGTACGGCTAAGCCAAATAAGTCATTATAGAATTCTTTTGCCTTTGCAAGGTCGTCAACCACAATCAGTATGTTTTTTAGTTTCATTTTAACCAGCCTTTCGTTGCTATATTATATAAAAAATATAACTATTCAGTCAATTGCCATTTTGAAAAATATTGGGTTTTAAAAGTGAGATGACAATAAAGTTGAAAGTGGAATGTGGAATGTGGAAAGAAAAACCAAAAATCTAAAGTCAAATGCGAGATCTCTCCACTTCGGTCGAGATGACGATAAAGTTGTGTATTGCTAAATTTAAGCCTAAAAGTAAAAAGAAACTCAGATGAGTTTCTCTTTACAATTTGACAATCTATGTAAACAAGTCCTTGACTTTGTCGAAAAAGCCTTTTTGTTGACTGTGTACTTCATGCCCCATTTCTGCTGAAAATTCTTTAATCATTTTCTTCTGCTGGGCGTTTAAGTTGGTCGGTACTTCAACTGTTACTTTAACGTATTGATCACCACGACCATAACCATTTAGCACAGGTACGCCTTTGCCTTTTAGTCTAAAGACGGTGCCTGTTTGGGTGCCCTCTTTTATTTGGTATTTAACTTTGCCATCTAAGGTCGGTACAATCAGTTCGTCACCTAGGGCGGCTTGTGCAAAGGTTATCGGCATTTCACAGATGATGTCATTGCCTTCACGTCTAAACAGTTTATGCTGTGCGACTTTTAAGACGACATAGACATCACCTCGCGGGCCACCGCGGCTGCCCAAGTTACCTTCATTTTGTAAGGTAATGACTTGACCGTCATCGACACCTGCTGGTACCGTTACTTTCATATGGCGCTTTTTCTTGACAATGCCGTGTCCTTTACAGGTGTGACAGTCTTGTTCGTGCGTTTCGCCCTTGCCTTGACATTCGTCACAAGCACGTGTTGTAATTTGTTCACCAAATAGCGAACGCTGTCTAAATTTAAGTACACCCTCACCGTTACACTTTGAACAGGTATGTGTCTTTGTACCCGGTTCAGCACCTTTGCCATCACAGGTTTTACAGTTTTCAGTACGCAGATAATCAACTTGCTTTTCTGTGCCAAAGACAGCTTCTTCAAAGGTTAAATTGAGAAAAACTTTGGTGTTTTGACCTTTTTTGGGGCGACGACTTGCTTGGCCACCAAAGCCGCTGAAACCACCTGAAAAGCCACCGCCGCCAGCGCCAAAGATTTCACTGAAGATATCTTCAAAACCACCGAACCCAGAATATTGACCGCCGCCACCGCCGCCAAAGCTAGGATCGACGCCAGCATGACCAAATTGGTCGTACATTTGACGTTTTTTAGGGTCTGATAATACTTCGTAAGCCTCGTTTACTTCTTTAAATTTTGCCTCGGCTTCTTTATCATCTGGATTGCGATCGGGATGATATTTCATCGCAAGTTTTCTATAGGCTTTTTTAAGGGCCGTTTCATCTGCACCTTTATCTACACCTAATACCTCATAGAAATCTCTCTTGCTCACTTATGCCACCTTTCGTTTAACTGTTTAGTCTTCAACCACTTCGTAGTCTGCATCGACAACATCATCTGGCGCATCGTTGCCAGGTTGTGCTTCGGCTTGACCGGCTTGCCCTGCTTGTGCTGCCTGCTGTTCAGCTTGTGCCTTGGCGTAAATCTTTTGAGCAATTGGTTGGAACGCCTCAGTAAGTGCTTTTTTAGCGTCTTCCATTGCTGAAAGTTCATTGGTTTCAATTGCCTTTTTAAGCGCTTCTTTCTTTTCGTTTACCGTTGCTTTTTCTTCTTCTGTCACTTGTTCGCCGAGTTCGTCAAGTGATTTTTCGATTTCGTAAACAAGCGATTCTGATTCGTTTTTAACTTCAATTACTTTCTTACGCTTTTCGTCTTCTTCTCTGAACTTTTCACCTTCAGCAACTTTAGCTTTGATTTCGTCTTCAGAAAGATTGGTTGACGCTGTAATTGTAATATGTTGTTTTTTGCCTGTACCCTTGTCTAACGCACTGACGTTGACAATACCGTTGGCGTCGATATCAAAGGTAACTTCAATTTGTGGCATGCCGCGTCTTGCTGGTGGAATACCATCTAACTGGAAGCGACCAAGTGTAATGTTGTCGCTCGCCATTGAACGCTCACCCTGTAAAACGTGTACATCAACCGCTGTTTGGTTGTCAGCAGCTGTTGAGAACGTCTGGCTTTTTTTAGTAGGAATTGTTGTGTTGCGCTCGATTAACTTCGTGAATACGCCACCCAATGTTTCAATACCAAGTGATAATGGCGTAACGTCGAGTAATAAGACGTCTTTAACTTCACCTGTTAAAACACCGGCTTGAATAGCAGCGCCGACAGCAACACACTCATCTGGGTTAACGCCTTTGTGTGGGTCTTTGCCAGTAATCTCTTTAACGGCAGCTTGTACTGCTGGAATACGCGTTGAACCACCAACTAAGATGATTTGGTCTAAGTCACTTGCGGTTAAGCCAGCGTCACTTAACGCTTTTTTCATTGGCTCAATTGTCTTTTTGACAAGATCGCCTGTCAAGCTTTCAAACTTCGCTCTTGTCACGTCGATATTTAAGTGTAATGGACCTTCTGCCGTCGCCGTAATAAATGGCAAGTTGACATTGGTTGTATTGGTTGATGATAATTCTTTTTTAGCTTTTTCAGCGGCTTCTTTTAAGCGCTGTAGGCTCATTTTGTCGCTTCTTAAGTCAACACCATGCTCATTTTTAAAGCTTTCTGCCAAGAAATCGATTAACTTTTTATCAAAGTCGTCGCCACCAAGGTGGTTATTACCATTGGTTGCTAATACTTCAAAGACACCATCGCCGATTTCTAAGATCGATACGTCAAATGTACCGCCACCTAGGTCGTAAACCATAATTTTTTGCTGGTGGTCTGTCTTGTCTAAGCCGTATGACAAGGCTGCTGCTGTTGGCTCGTTGATAATGCGTTTTACTTCTAAGCCTGCAATGCGGCCTGCATCTTTAGTAGCTTGGCGTTGCGAGTCAGTAAAGTAGGCTGGTACTGTAATAACAGCTGCTTCAACTTTTTCGCCTAAGTAACTTTCGGCATCAGACTTTAATTTTGTTAAAATCATTGCTGAAATATCTTGTGGTGTGTATGTTGCGCCGTCAATTTCAATTTTGTGATCTTGACCCATTTCGCGCTTGATTGAAATAATTGTTCTATCTGGATTAGTAATCGCTTGGCGCTTGGCAGTTTCACCGACTAAGCGCTCACCATTTTTGGCAAATGCGACGATTGATGGCGTGGTTCTGTTACCTTCTGCATTTGGGATAACAACGGGTTCGCCACCCTCTAAAACTGATACACATGAATTGGTTGTTCCTAAATCAATACCTATAATTTTGCTCATATTATCCTCCCTATTTAGATACTTTAACCATTGCTGGTCGAATGACTTTATCGTTTAACTTATAGCCTTTTTGCAATACCATTGTCACTGTGTCACTGTCGTATTCGTCACTTTCTTCAGTTAATACAGCGTGGTGTGCATTGTGGTCAAACGGTTTGCCGTCGGCTTCAATTTCTTTTAAGCCGGCGTTTACCAACACGTTCATTAGACTGTTCATAATCATTTCAACGCCTTCGACAAATTTTTCTTTTGGGCTTTCATTGGCGTGGTCTAGTGCTCTATCGATATTATCGAGCACGGGTAAAAGCTCTAACATCAACTTTTCATTGCCCAAGCGATAAATATCGGCTTTTTCTTTTTCGACCCGTTTTTTGAAATTTGCAAAATCGGCTGATAAGCGCATAAAGCGAACGTTTAATGCCTCTTCTTCAGGGTCGACAGGCTTTTCTTCAGCTGGCTGATCAGCTTTTTTAGCGTCTTGTTCAACTTGCGCCTCCGCCTGGTCTTCAGCCGCTGCAGCTTGATCTTTTAATTCGGCTTCATCTACCTGTTTCTTTGTCATTGCTACCTCCTATAGATTAATACCGGAAAAAATATTTGATAATACATCTGACACATATTCGACAACGGGCATCACGTGGTCATAGTTCATTCTAGTTGGCCCAATCACGGCAATGCGTCCGTCTCTTTGTCCGCTAAATTTATATGGCGCTGCCACAACCGACATTTCGGTTAGTGCCTTAATTGTGTTTTCTTTACCAATGCGCACCATCAGTTCGTTTTCTGCACCATCAATTGCCTGATACAATAAGTGCTTATCTTTCATCAGTTCCATAAACTGCTTTGCCCGTTCGACATTGCCAAATTCAGGAAACTGGAATATATTGTTGACACCATCGACATAGACTTCGTAGTCTTCAATGTCCTTAAGTGATTCTTTCAAAATCGGAATTAAATAGTCAACCACATTGTCATAGCGCTTTAACTCATCTTTAAGTGAAAAAATCTTGCGAACATTGATTTCTTCAATTGCGACGCCCTCAAATTTGTTAAGCAGGCATGCCGCAATGTCATCTAAGACAATTTGATGCAGGTCTTTAATACCGAGATGAATGTTTTTAATGACGCCAGTGTCAGAAACCATAATCATTAACACTTTGCTCTCGTTGACCTTGATCAACTTCATGTTTTTCAGCTTGCTTTTTTTGAAAAGTGGCAAGCTGATCACCGTTGGCAAGCCCGTCAGTTCTGACAAAATGGCCACAGCATGTAAGATGACATCTTCGACTTCTATCACTTTAGAGGCTAGCAGCGACCTAATCATTTGCTTTTCGGCTGCGCCCATATCTCTAGTTGAACCAAGTAAGTCGACATACATGCGATAACCTAAATCAGACGGCACGCGCCCAGCTGAAGTATGCGGCTGAAATAAATAGCCCAGTTCTTCCAGGTCTGCCATTTCGTTGCGAATGGTCGCCGAACTAACTGTAATGGTTGGTTTTTTAGAAATCGCACGTGACCCAACGGGTTGCGCCGTGTTAATGTAATCGTCGATGATGACTTTTAATATTCTTAATTTTCTATCACCTAACTGCACGGTTCACCTCTTACTTACCAATTATTAGCACTCGGTTTTATTGAGTGCTAACAGGACTGTATTCAATATACTATGCTTTATAGACAATGTCAATAGTTATCTGTTAAATTAATAAATTGTTCATAATAAAGTTGAAAATAGAATGTGGCATATGGAAAGCTACAAATCACTTAGAATATAATTAGCTGTATCAAGCCCGCGATTATTTAACCAAATGCGCGTATCGTCAACTTGTAAAACACCATAGCGCTTGTACTTGTCTACCCAACTGCGGTATTTTTCGATAAAGTCGACGTTAAATTTAGTATAGTACTTAGCAAGGTCGATGCCCCAAACAGTACGCAAGTTGAGTATGGCATATTCATAGGCGCGCATTTGTGGGCTTAACACCTCTGTTTTTAATTGGTCAATCGGCAGTTTAAAATCTGCTAGTTTTGCGATGTAATCATTCATTACAGCAGTATTGTAAAAACGCTGCCCCGCCACTTTGTAGACGGCGCCTAAGCCGACGCCAAGCGTATCGACACCTGACCAATAGGCAGAATTATGCCTACTGTGATAACCCGCGCGCGCAAAATTTGACACTTCATAGCGCGCGATACCAGCAGCTTGCAGCCTATCGATGATGATATCGAGCATATCGGCATAGACATCGTCGTCAGGCAACGCTAATTCACCGCGCGCAATGCGCCTTGCCATCGGCACACCTTTTTCTAGTTTAAGGGCGTAAGCCGAAACATGTGACGCCTCTAAATCGACAATGCCAGCAACACTTTGGGCAACGTCATCAAGCGTTTGATTGGGAATACCGTAGATAAGGTCGATATTGTAATTGTCAATGCCATAACGACGCAACAAAGCCACTGCTGTTTTAACTTGCTGGTAGTGACTATTTCTGTTTAAGACAGCCAATAAGTGGTCTTGCTTCGCTTGCATGCCCATGCTAACACGATTAACACCAAAAGATTTTAAATTTTTTATTAAATTGGCATCTGCTGATTCGGGGTTGACTTCAACTGTGATTTCTTGCGCAATACCACCGTAAGTTTGGTCGACTGTTTGAAAGATTTTTTGAAAGACGTCAATTGGTAGTAGCGATGGCGTGCCGCCGCCAAAATAAAGTGTTTTTAGTGGCATAGGGTACTTTTTATAGAGCAACTTTATTTCACAGCACAACAAGTCAACATAGCGATTAAGCTGCGTTAAATCGGTTGATGTGACAAAGTTGCAGTAGCCGCAGCGACTTGAACAAAAAGGGATATGTATATATAAATGTGACATAAGTTCCTCATCTAAAACGTGTTAATTTTGTATACGCTTATATTTTAATACAAAAAATAGCAATATAAAAGCAAAAATAAAGCCTCTAGCTGGTTGCTAGAGACTTTGAAAAGCGAGATCTCTCCATTCCACTACGCTACAGTCGAGATGACATAAATAGTTGAATGTTGAAAGCAGAAAGGAAAATCTAAAGCTTTAATGCTTAAAATGCAGCTGATAGTTACTTTCATTAAATGTATTCGCCAATTTCTTTTACTAAGTAGCGGTTGTTTGGCAACTTATCTGTTGTTACATAGCCTGGTTTGCTTTTTATGAGCGCTGGAATGCGTGCAATTAAATTAGCACAGGTCAGCTCAACAGTTGCTGGGCGGTCGACTTTTACTGTCATATCAGGTACGCCGAAGAATGTCCAGTCGTTGCGATCAAATTCATCTGGCGCGTAGACATTGCCAATACATTCGGTTTCAATGGTAATGCCTTCAGCTGTTTCAGTTGTCACCACTGCTGACATACCTGTTGGTTCACCCGCCTTAATTGTCATGCCCAAAGTTTCGCTGTGTAGATCTTCACTGTGTGATGTCGGCATGCACTTTTGCACTTGTGAAATTGGTGTAAGCCCCATGCGATCACATAACCAACCATTTTGGTTCCACATATAACTCGGAATGTATTCGCCACTTTCAACTAGTTTTTTCTGTTCATCAGAACTTAAATTGTTGTAGTTGCCAATTTGTTCCATAAATTCGGCTTGGCTTAAGCCTGCACCATGACCATGTGCCAAAGCGATGCCGTAGTCTTCAACATTGTAACTGCTGACGCCTTTAATTTTGGTAATTTTGTGCATTGAACCAGCGAGCACGTCGATTAAAACACCCCAATACATATCGGGATAGCCACTACCCGCTAAGGTAATGCCGTTTTCTTTAGCGAGGGCATCGAGTTCTGCCGTGCGTTTTGGGTTAGAGTTCCATGGATAAATCGCCTCTTCACAAGTCGAAATAGCATTGACGCCACTTTTAGCACAGGCAATAAAAGCGTCTTTGATGTCTTCAATGGTACTCATTGTTGCAACAACGCAGACTTCAGGTTTAACTGATTTTAAAACAGTTTCAGCTTGGTCAGCATCACTTATCACAACACCCATTTTTTCAATGCCTAAAAACTCACCGACATCTTGACCAATAAGTGCAGGATTTTTGTCAAAGGCCGCGACAATTTCTGCACCTTTTTCAAGTAGATAGGTCATTAGATACTTACTCATTTTACCACAACCGTACTGCGCCGCTTTTAGTTTCTTCGCCATAAATACCTCCTTATTTAGTCGTTTAACTTATATTTTTCTCTCCCACTCTATTGTACGCCTTATTGTTACAACAAGGTCAAGTTCGACTAACTGGAATTTGTAGTTTATAGTATAGATTACGCGGCTTTTCATTGATGTCGGGAAATTCTAATATCACTTCGCATAAATAGTCACCAATGATGCGATATTTTTTCTGCTTGGCAGTTGCTATGAGTTGTCGCGCAAGCACTTCTTCTTTGTTAAAATCTGCGCTGCAAATACACAGATACCAATTTTCTTTTAAAGTTTCAAGATTCATCTGTTCAGAAAAAAATTCGTCGATAAAGACAAATACTTCATCTGAATAAAACTGCTGTGCTTCAATATACTTTTTACGCATAATCGTGCCAACATTACAAAAATAGCACAGTGGTAGATGTTTTTGGCAAAACAGCTGACGCAATTCACTCATCATCATTTCGTAACCAGTTGTACCTTGTTCAAAGTAATTAAATGCTGTTTGATAGCTAAAAATTTTGCGTTCTGGCTGATGTTCTAAAAATATTGATTCTTCAAAGTTCATATTTTTATACTTGTCATAGTTGTCAATTACCTTTTTTAAGGCGCGCTTTTTTTGATTTGCCAATTGAATTTCAGCTTCAACCGCTTTTAGGCGCGTTTTTAGCATGGTCAACAGCGAGTCGGTATTTTCAATGTCATCAAGCGTGAGCTTAATGTCATCTAAGGTCGCGCCAGTCGATTGCAAATACTTGATCATGTCAAGCCGTGCACACTGGTTAATATGATAGTAGCGATAACCCGTTGCGCTATCGGTAAAATAAGGCTTTAATAAGTCTTTTTGATCATAATAACGTAAAGTTTGTGCCGTAATGCGGTTGAGTGTCGCCATCTGACCAATTGTCAATTTTTGAATATTCATAAAACCTCCTAACATTGTTGTTGCTATAAGGTTATACTCTTATTCTATAGAACTATTATTTGATTGTCAAAAAAATAACCACTCATCTGTTTATATCAGATAAGCGGTTGCGTTTTAATTTGTCTACTGATATGATATTGGTTCTAAATCATCTTTACTGATAGATAATTCGTCTAACTTAAACAACTCATTTTCGTCATAATCTTTGATAATAATATCTTTTAATGTTATTCCTTTATAGCTATCGATATCAGCTTCCTCAAAATAAACACTTTCTAAGAAGTTGTCTTCATCATACAAATATGGACCGCAGTGCTCAATAGCATAGTCTTTATCACCATTAAATACAACTGTATAATCTGTTATAAGACCGACATTGCCATCGTTTTCACTATAAATATGAAATTCTGGTTGACCTTCTTCGTTGAGAATCATTTGATCGACACCGACAACTATTTTTAATTCTCCACCTAGATAATTAATAGTGATTTCTTTACCACTAAAATTGCGGTCAAATACTAAATCTGGATTTTTGCTGTTAACAACTCTAACCGCTTCGATCGAATGCGACTCTTCATCATTAAAATAGTAATAACCGCCTAATACAAGATTGCTTAACGTTGTTATTTTTGCAGCTTTTAAATTGTCACTACTGACTAATTTGTACTTAATATCCTTCTTTTTGTTCGCACCAACCACTTCGTCAACTTGCCACGGCACAAAGCCAAGCCCGTTGACGTAAACCTCATTAAAGTTCATACCAATCGATTGATCTAAGTGATTGTCAATTTCCATAAATAACATGACGCCATTATCAGCTTTTTCATAGTAGGCTTTATGAAACGTAATTTTCACATCTTCATTATCACAAAGTACCGCTGATTGGTCAATTTTACCATCTACCGAATACGTTGCATCGTCAACCACTTCTTCCACTATTTCTTTAGCTGTATCACAAGCCGTTAATGAGAATGCCAATACAATTGTCAAGATTAGTATTAATTTGTTTTTCATTTTCATCTCCTCGATTATATTCTGTAATATAATAGCATATTTAATCAATAAAAAACAGCTAAATATAATTATTTTATTATTAGTATGTTCTAATAATCGACTTAGGGCAACCCGATAAATCAAATAATAATTCGATAAATTTGCTATAATAAGGCACAAAGCGCTCTTTGTTTAACATTGTTAATACTTCATCAAGCGAAGCCCATTTAACCGCCACTACTTCTGATTTTTGTAGCTTTAAATCGGCTAGTTTAGCATCGTGCTTGACAATATAAAAGTCATCAAAGCCAAATGAAAAATTAATTGTCAGCATTGGTCGCATTGCGCTTAAATTAAGACTTAAACCCAGTTCTTCAGCCGTTTCACGTTGTGCTGCCAACTGGCTTGTTTCACCAGCCATTACTGCGCCCGCTGCACTGACATCCCATAGGCCGCCCCACTTTTGTTTAGCATGCTGGCGCTGCTGAATTAACAGTTCGCCCTTATAATTAAAAATGCAAACATGTGTCACTATGATGTAATCACCGCTTTCAACTTTTGCACTGCGTGCGGCGGTTCTGCCTGTGAAAATGCGGTCTTTATTGTAAATATCTCTGTATTCCATAAGTTCCTCACACTTTATAAAGCATCATTTATATACCTTTATTTTTGAGTACAGTAATCGAGTGCCGTAACCGAAAAATAAAAATCTATTATCTGTTCAGGGGTATAAGCTTTTTTACAATTAAGCCACCACTTAACCGTTTCAACAAAGCCATTGACTAAATGGTGAATCAAATAATCAGCAGGCGCTTGATAATTTTGACAATTAATCACATCGCTAAATACATCTTTTAAGTGTAAACTAAAATAATGAATTAGCAAGGCATCACTTTCACATGACAACAGCGCCCTAAAGTCTTTTTTATTATCTTGAATGTGATATAGAATATGCGTTAATTTATGACGAATGGTATTTGTTTTTACCGAAAAATCGTGTGTTTTTTCTTGGTCTAAGTCTTCGGCAAAGACATGCTTAAAAATACGCTGGCACATGGCATCTAACAAACCATCTTTTGTCTCAAAATGCGAATAAAATGTACTGCGTCCAATATTGGCTTCATCAATGATATCTTGTACCGTAATGCGATTGTATTTCTTTTTCATCAATAGCGCACTAAAGGCATTAAATACGGCAATGCGCGTCTTTTGTTGGCGTCTATCCATTTTTCCTCCTGGACAATTTATCGAAAGTGTTCATTAAAGTATATTATGTCTATTTTGATTATTGAAATTACTTCTCAAAAGCGACATACTATAATCAAACAAGTTGTATTTTATTGTATATATTATACCTTTTGTAATCTAATGATGTCAAAGGAGATTATTATGTTTGAACGAATAAACAACATTTTATCAAGTTTAAAAATGACACTAATCAGTGGCGTCGCGCTGATTATCAGCTTTGTGGTAAACTACAACAACATTGCAGTGCCCTTCGACCCAGCGTGGATCGCCATTATCATCAGTGGCCTACCGCTGTTATATTGGTCAATTTGGCGACTGATTTACAATGAAGGCATCAAAAAAATATCGTCTGCCCTACTGATAACAATGGCGATGATTGCAGCCATTGCCATTGGTGATTTATTTGCGGCTGGCGAAGTTGCTTTTATTATGATGTTAGGTGGTTTACTAGAAGAAAAGACCATAGAACGGGCACAGCGCGGCCTTAAAAAGCTAATTGAACTGACGCCAAGCCAAGCGCGCCTTGTCACAGCAGGTGAAGCTAAGTTAGTAAACGCTGACACGATTAAGTCAGACGATGTCATCAGAATTTTACCCGGCGAGACAATCGCTGTTGACGGCATGGTCATCAGTGGCGAATCAGCTGTCGACCAGTCGCTGTTAACTGGTGAATCACTACCAATAGACAAACAGACTGGCGACGAAGTGTTTTCAGGTACAATCAACCAATTTGGCACAATTGATATTAAAGCAACTAAAGTCGGTGAAGACAGTACCTTACAAAGACTAATTCAAGTATTAAAGACCGCCGAACAAAAACAGGCGCCCATTCAGCGCATTGCTGACGTCACAGCCTCTTGGCTGGTACCAGTTGCCCTACTGATTGCAATTGCCATTTACTTTATTACAAATGACATTGTGCGCGCTGTCACAGTTTTAGTTGTGTTCTGCCCTTGTGCACTGGTTTTGGCAACACCAACTGCCGTTATGGCGGCAATTGGTCAAGCCAGCAAAAAAGGTGTCATCATAAAATCGGGCGAAGCACTTGAAAAAATGAACCTAGTCAATACCATTGCCTTTGACAAGACGGGTACGCTGACACAAGCCAGCTTAGCAGTTAGTGATGTCATCTCATTTGATGGCCAATTTTCAAAAGAAGATATCTTGATGCTGAGCGGTTCAGTTGAACAAAAAAGTGAGCACCCCCTAGCTAAGGCAATTGTGCAGCACTGTCTTGATAATGATATTGCATTAAAGCCTGTCGATAATTTTAAAATGACCGCGGGGCGCGGGGTTAGTGCCACACTCAATCAAAGACAGCTATACTGTGGTAATCTGCGCTATATCAACGAACAAAACATCGCTGTTTCAGACTCGCTTGATCAAAGCCTTGACAGCCTCAACAAACAGGGTAAGGCAACAATTATTGTCGCTCAAGATGACCAAATTATTGGCGCAATTGGCCTATCTGATGAAATTAGAACGACATCAGTTGATACTGTTGAACAACTCCACAAGCAAAATATTAACACCGTATTATTGACTGGTGATAGAAAAACCGCCGCCGCTTTCTTTGCTGAAAAGGCAAATATCGATAACGTTTTTGCCGAACTATCGCCCGTTGAAAAAATGCAGCAAATTGAAACCTTTGAAGACAGTGGTCAACATGTCGCAATGATTGGCGACGGCATTAACGATGCGCCGTCACTAAAACGCGCGACCATCGGTGTTGCCATGGGTGGGGTTGGTAGCGACCTTTCAGTTGACGCCGCCGACATTATCTTAATGAGCGACAATATCGACCGCGTACCCTATTTAAAATGGCTGTCTGGTGAAACCGTTAAAACAATTAAATTGAGTATATTTTTATCGATGGCTATTAACTTTATCGCCATTATACTATCGGGTATGGGCTATTTGACACCGACAACAGGTGCCTTAGTTCACAATGGCGGTTCCGTTGTCGTCGTGTTAATTGCCGCGATGTTATATGACAGAAAATATCTGGCTGCTAATTAATTGTATTAATTCTAAAATTTATTTGTGACATTATTATTTTAGGGGTATACTATTATAAAGAGAGGTGATTTTATGCGACATCACTATG